>ERZ772867.35-NODE-35-length-178224-cov-6.881147_pt1 | contig 178224 bp, 165 predicted proteins | sample MGYA00511341_ERZ772867 | MGnify/ENA primary metagenome ERZ772867 (study PRJEB29015, sample SAMEA2737707) | human gut metagenome | biome: human gut; feature: human-associated habitat; material: faeces | place: China | collected 2012 ... | reverse complement strand
TAAAATATATAAATATTATATTGTAATTTCAAATCTTGCATTGTATATTTGCCGTACACCCTGTTGCTGCCCGGTTTCTCCCCGGGTTCCGGTCAAAGCAGTCGCTCCCACGTCGTAAAATAAAAAGTTCGAGAATATGCCAAAGCACCTCCCCAAATCCATTCCCCCGGTCCCGCAGCAGCCGACGGTGGTCAAGTATGTCCAGCCTTCGCGCATCGGAATCCAGTCGCACACGCTGACAAGGCACTGCATAGGCTATGTACGGCGCGGCACCAAATACATCTACTACGGCGACGTGCGCCATGCGGTAGGCGCGGGCGAGGTCTTCTACCTCAGTGCCGGAACCCACTACACCGAGGACGTTCCCACCGGCAGCAGGAATTTCGAGCAGGTGGTCTTCTACTACACCTCGGAACAACTCGCCAGGATCCTCAACAACCTGAGCCTGACCTACCAGCTGGCGATCACCAACGACCACAGCTGTCCCGAATGCGAAAAGCAGTCGCACGTCGTGGCCCCGGGATGGCCCGCGCTGAAAAACTTCTTCTCCACGATCAATGCCGGACTGCGCGACAACCTGTTCGCCGACGACGACACGGCCGTCCACCTGAAGCTCACCGAACTGGTCTACCTGATCCTGTCGCAGGGCGAGTGCTGCCTCAAAAGCAAAATCCTGAGCAACATGGACCTGACCAAGGAGAACTTCGAACAGATCGTGCACAACAGCATCTTCACGGATATTTCGATCGAGGAACTGGCGGCCAAATGCAACCGGAGCCTCACCTCGTTCAAGAAGGAGTTCCGCAAGCACTTTTTCGAGCCGCCGCACAAATGGTTCATCCGCCAACGGCTGATGCACTCGCGCCTGCTACTGATCTCGACCAACAAGTCGATCTCGGAGATCGGCCTCGCGTGCAACTTCCCGAACACGTCGCACTTCATCAAACTTTTCAAAAAGGAGTACGGCATGACGCCCGCCGCCTACCGGAACCGCCACCAGCAGAGCATAGCCGAAGACGGCGCCGGGCCACGGGACATTCCGGCGGAACGCGACGGCGAGCCGGATGCGGAAATCCGGGCCCAGGCGCACGACAAAAAAACCTTCCCGGCAGACGTATAACCCCGGGCGGGATGCTGTGCCGCCCGGGTTAGTTCCGGAAAAATGCTTCCCGGACTTGCAAAACCGGAATTTCCGGGCTATATTTACTCTGTCTGATTGTTCAGAGTAACCGCCTTGTTTGTATGCCGGCTCCTTCGGGAGCCGGTTTTTTATTGAGGGCGGAACGACCGGATGCACGGCGGCAGGACGATACAAGGCAAGCGAGAGAGGGGCAACGACAAGCCAAGAAGGATACGGGAACGCGACGACAAACGCGCGGTTACTCTTCGCTGATCGCGACCAGCTGGTCGCGGTAGGCCGCCAGGATGCGCGACTTGGAGATAAAGCCGAGGTAGTGCCGGTCGCTGTCGATCACCGGAAGCATCCACGCCTTCGACTGCTCGAACGCATCGAGCACGCTGCCCATCTGCTCGTTGGGATAGACCACGTCGGGCGGCGGGATCATGTAGGCGTCGATCTTCGTATCGTACTTGGCCGGGTCGAACATATCCGCCCGCAGGTCGTCGAGCTGGACGACCCCCAACAGCACCCCGTCGCGGCTCACCACCGGGAAGATATTGCGACGCACCGACGAGATGAGACGCACCACGTCGCCCAGGGTCGTGTCCATCGTCACCGGGTGGAAATCGGTCTCCATCAGCCGCTTCAGGTCGAGGAAGACCAGCACCGAACGGTCTTTGTTGTGCGTGAGCAGCTCGCCGCTCTGGTAGAGTTTTTTCGTATAGATCGAATAGGGTTCGAAATAGTAGCTGATACCGAACGAAACGGCCGAAGTGAGCATCAGCGGAACGAAAAGCGAGTAGCCGTTGGTCAGTTCGGCGATCAGGAAGATCGACGTGAGCGGAGCCTTCATCACGCCGGACATCACCCCCGCCATGCCCACCAGCGTGAACGAGACGATCGGGACATCGAAACCGAAATAGGTGTCGAGGATAAAGGCGGCCGAAGCACCGGTGAATGCGCCGACGAAGAGCGACGGCGCGAAGGTGCCCCCCACCCCGCCGGCGGCGGTCGTGGCGGCCATCGCCACCACCTTGAAGAAGAGCGTCGCGACCAGGTAGAGCGCCACGAGCCACCCGATGTGGCGGTAGGAGAAGAACATCGAATTGTCGAACAGCGCGTCGATGTTGCCGTGCATCAGGTCCACCATCGCCTCGTACCCTTCGCCGTAAAGGGGCGGGAAAATAAAGATCAGCAGGCCGATCACCACGCCGCCCACGAGCCATTTGCGCCCCAGAGTCCTGAGGCGGGCAAACGCGCCACCGATAGCCGTATTGATGCGTGTGAAGTAGTACGACATGAACCCGCACAGCGTGCCCAGGACGACGTAGAACGGGATGTTGTGCAGGCTGAAGGTCTTGATCTCGATGCTGAAAACAGGCTCGAAGCCGTTGAGGAAAAACATCAGCGAGGTGGCCGTGACCGTCGAGATGAGCAGCGGGATGATCGAGCTCACCGTAATGTCGAGCATCAGGATTTCGAGCACGAAGACGACGCCCGTGATCGGCGCCTTGAACACGGCCGAAAGGGCGCCCGCCGCACCGCAGCAGAGCAGCAGCGTGATGTCCCGGTAGTTGAGCCGCATGAACTGGCCGATGTTCGAGCCGATGGCCGAACCGGTCAGCACGATCGGCGCCTCGGGGCCGACCGAACCGCCGAAACCGATAGTCGTCGCGCTGGCCACCACCGACGTATAGCAGTTGTGCGGCTTGATGCGGGAGCCCTTTTTGCTCATCGCATAGAGTACGCGCGTCACCCCTTCGGAGATGTCGTCGCGCACCCAGTAGCGCACGAAAAGCGTCGCGAGGATCACGCCGATGATCGGGTAGACCAGGTAGAGCGGGCTGGCCGTGTCGATCGCCAGCCAACTGGTCAGCCCGGTGCGCACCAACACCAGCAACCCTTCGAAAAGGTAGGTCGCGAAGCCTGCGGCGAGCCCGACGACGACGGCCAGCAGAATCATCAGCTGCTTCTGCGAGAGCCGCTTCGTCGCCACGATCAGGTAGCGGTACAGCAGCCCGAGCCGCCGGTATGTCCCTCTGGTGGAATAACTCATCTCTACTGTTGCATCTTGCACCGGTGCGTCTTGCGCGGTACATTCCTTATCCCAATCCGTGGCGCAGGCCTCTCTTCCGGGTGCGCTCGGTTGCCGGGTGCAGATCTGCCTTTCGGGTGTGCCTCCTTCGGGGTGGCGGCCCGGTACAGGCGGGAATTCGTATCAGCTTCGGCGTTGCGGTCCTCCGGCGTTAGAAACAAGGTTTGGCACCTGCTCGGGTTTGCCGAACGTCCGCACGAACCGGAACTGTAATTCCGGGCGCACAGTGAAAGCAAAGCCTTGGCAGGTAAACCGGTTTCGCAGCCGGAGGACCGCAACGCCGAAGCAGGGCTGTCCGTTACCGCCCGCTGTCCTTTCGACCGCGAAGCACGAATCCGAAGGATCAGGAGCCGCTAAAACCGCGTAATGCCCATGATCTCGCGCACCTGCGAAACGGTCCGGTCGGCACTCGCGCGCGCCCTCTCCGCCCCCATCGAAGCCACCTTGTGCAGGTAAGCGTCGTCGGCGAGGATGTCGCCGATGTTCGCGCGGATCGGCGCCACGGTCTTGATAATATCTTCGGCCAACTGCTTCTTCAGGTCGCCGTAACGGATTTCGCAGCGGTTCCAAAGCCCTGTAAAGTGCTCGACGGTATCGGGGGTCGAAACGGCCTTCATGATCGTGAACAGGTTCGCGATCACCTCCGGCATCGGACTGTCGGGAGCCGTCGGGCCGCTGTCGGTCACCGCCTTCATCACCTTCTTGCGGATCACCTCGTCCGGATCGGAGAGGAAGATGCCGTTACCCTCGGACTTGCCCATCTTGCCGGTGCCGTCGAGGCCCGGAATCTTGACCGACGCCTCGCCGAAGTTGTAAGGCTGGCTCTCGGGGAAGAACTCGGTGCCGTAAATCTGGTTGAAGCGGCGCGCGAAGCGGCGCGTCAGTTCGAGGTGCTGCTCCTGGTCCTTGCCCACCGGTACGCGCGTGGCGCGGTGCAGCAGGATGTCGGCGGCCATCAGCACCGGGTAGCACAACAGCCCCGCGTTGACGTTTTCGGGCTGTTTGCGGATTTTATCCTTGAACGAAGCGGTGCGCTCCAGCTCGCCGATGTAGGCGTGCATGCTCAGCAGCAGCGACAGCTCGGCCACCTGCGGCACGTCGCTCTGGATATAGATCGTCGCCACCTCGGGATCGAGGCCGGCGGCGAGGTACTCCGCCAGCACGTTCTTCACGTTGCCGTGCAGCGCTTTGGGATCGGGATGGGTAGTCAGCGAGTGGTAGTCGGCAATGAAAAAGAAACACCGGTCGGTGTGCTGCATCTTGACGAAATTGCGCAGGGCCCCGAAGTAGTTGCCCAGGTGCAGCCGGCCGGTCGAACGGATGCCGCTTAGTACTGTTTCCATAGTGGTGAAAAAGAGTCTGATTGGTATTTTGTTCCACAAAATTAACAAAATCGAGGGAAAACGGCTCCTTTCGTCCGAAATTATCGGGGGTTATCCCGATTTTGGATTACTTTTGCGACTGAGTGTCCCGGAGCGTCTCGCCCCCCCGGCAGGACGGCGGCGATGGTGCGGGGCGGTGTGCCGCGGGCCGGGGCGAACGTGAAGCCGGGCCCGAAAACAACCGCAAAGACCGGAAGCTCGCATGACGGCAGCAGGCCGGGAACAAGAGCAAAAAAGGCACGGAAGCCCGGAACGACCGGGAAAATACGGACGAAACGACAAAGTACAGGCAGCGCCGGAGCAAAACACAACATACGAAAACAGAACTGACAAACCGATAAACACCCGCCGATGAACACCTACTGGAGACTGCTCGGATTCGCCAAACCGATCGAAAAATACGCGATACCCTACTTCTTTTACACGCTCTTCTACTCGCTGTTCAACACGTTCAACTTCGTGATGATCATCCCGATCCTCAACTCGCTGTTCGACCCCGCGAAGCAGATCGCACAGGTCACCTCGATGCCCGCCTTCGCGCTGAACATGAACTACTTCGACCGGCTGGTCAACTTCCTGCTCTACAAAATCTACGGCCCCGACTACTCGGTGATGAACGTGATGCTCTTCCTGAGCATCTTCATCGTCTCGTCGGCCCTGCTGAGCAACATGTTCCGCTACCTGGGCCAGTGGACCATCGAAAACATGAAGATCCACACGCTGCGCCGCCTGCGCAACGCGGTGTTCGACAACGTGATGGGCCTGCACGTGGGCTACTTCAGCAACGAACGCAAGGGCGACATCATCTCGAAGATCACTTCGGACGTCACCGTCGTGCAGTTCTGCATCACCAACACGCTGCAGGTCGCCTTCCGCGAACCGTTCCTGATTATCGGCTACATGATCGCGCTGGTCAAAATCTCGTGGGAACTGACGATCTTCTCGGCGATCTTCCTGCCGCTCACGGCACTGCTCATCGGTTCGATCGTCAAACGGCTGCGCAAGTCGGCCAAACAGGCGCAGGAGAACTTCGGCGACATGACCAGCCTGCTGGACGAGGCGCTCACCGGCGTCAAAGTGGTCAAGGGCTACAACGCGACGGGGTACATTACCGGTAAATTCCGCAAAATCAACGATATTTACTCGCGCATCACGCGCTCGATGGCGCGGCGCCAGCAGCTCGCTTCGCCGATGAGCGAATTCCTCGGCATTTCGGCCGCGGCCGTGCTGCTGCTCTACGGCGGCAGCCTCGTGCTGGACGGACGGCTCGAAGCGGCCGGGTTCATCGCCTACCTCGCCATCTTCACACAGATTACGCGCCCGGTGCGCTCGTTCACCGACGCCTTCAGCAACATCAACCAGGGCATCGCCGCGGGCGACCGCGTGCTGGGACTGCTCGACGAGAAGAGCCGCATCCCCGAAGCGACGGGAGCCGTCCGGCTGGAACAGTTCCGCGACAGTATCGAGTTCCGCGACGTGTCGTTCTCGTACGACGATTCGCGCAAGGTGATCGACTCGGTCAGCTTCACGATCCGCAAGGGCGAGACCGTGGCGCTCGTAGGACCCTCGGGCGGCGGCAAATCGACGCTTTCGGACCTGATCCCGCGCTTCTACGACGTTACCTCGGGTGCGATCCTCGTGGACGGGATCGACCTGCGCGAATACCAGCTGGACAGCCTGCGCAGCCACATGGGCATCGTCACGCAGGAGACGATCCTGTTCAACGACACGATCGCGGGCAACATCCGCCTCGGCAAACGCGACGCGACGGACGCCGAAGTGGAAGCCGCCGCACGGGTGGCCAACGCGGACGGTTTTATCCGCGAGACCGAGCACGGCTACGACACGAACGTCGGCGACCGGGGCATGAAGCTCTCCGGCGGGCAGCGCCAGCGCCTCAGCATCGCGCGCGCGGTGCTCAAAAACCCCGACATCCTGATCCTCGACGAGGCCACTTCGGCACTCGACACCGAATCGGAAAAGCTCGTGCAGGAGGCCCTCGGTTCGCTGCTCAAGGGGCGCACGTCGCTGGTAATCGCGCACCGCCTGAGCACGATCGTGGGCGCCGACAAGATCATCGTGATCGAGCACGGCCGGATCGCCGAACAGGGTACGCACCACGAATTGATGGAGCGCGGCGGCATCTACGCACACCTGATCGAAATGCAGCAACTCGCGTAAAACCCTCCGGGGCCCCCGGAGGCGGGAACAAATCCTTCCGGAGCAAACAGCAATACCGACTCCCTGCGCTTTCCGGCAACTTTTTTGTATCTTTGAGGGGCGCCCTGCAACGGGACAGGTACCGGACGGAAGTATCCCACAGGAACCGAACGGGCCGCAACGAGCCGGGCCCGTATGCCGCGCGACAGACAAACAACCCTACCCGTAACCATGAGCACCATTCTTTTCGACCGCGTCATCTTCGGTCCCGTGCACAGCCGCCGACTCGGACTGTCGCTCGGGGTGAACCTGCTGCCCACCGACAACAAGCTTTGCAACTTCGACTGCATCTACTGCGAATGCGGCTGGGGCAAACATGGCTTCAAGCCCCGTTTCAACACGCGCGAAGAGGTGCGGACGCTGCTGCGCGCGAAACTGCGGGAGATGGCCGCCGCAGGAACGCCGCCCGACGTGATTACCTTCGCGGGCAACGGAGAACCGACGATGCACCCGCAGTTCGAGGAGATCATCTCCGACACGATCGCCGTACGCGACGAGCTGTGTCCGTCGGCAAAGGTGTCGGTGCTGAGCAACGCGACGATGATCGGCCGTGACAATGTGCGCCGCGCACTGCTGAAGGTGGACAACAACATCCTCAAGCTCGATTCGGCGCTGGACGAAACGGTGCGCCTGATCGACCAGCCCCGGGGACGCGCCGGCGTGGCAGAAACGGTACGGCTGATGAAGCTCTTCGGGGGACGGCTGATCGTGCAGACGATGTTCCTGCGCGGCATGTACGACGGCCGCAGGGTGGACAACACCACCGAAGCGGAGGTGTCCACCTGGTTGGAGCTGATCCGCGAGGTGGCCCCGCAGCAGGTGATGATCTACACGATCGACCGCGAGACCCCGGCGCACGGACTAGAGAAGATTCCGCTCGGAGAGCTGATGAGGATCGGGGCGCGGGTCGAGGCACTGGGCATTCCCTGTTCGGTTTCGGGAGCGACGGACCATCCCTCGACACCCGACAGCAAACCGAATCCGGAAGAGTAACCGGACAGCGGAGCGGCACTGCACGGCGCACCCCAGCCGGTCCCCCAACAAGCCGGAAGTACCCCGCGAAAGTACCGGCGGAGGCAGGTCAAACGACCTCCGGCCAAGAGGTCCGCCTGCAGGAGGCACCGGCACGCGGCAGACAGGCCCCCGGGGCAACGCGAGGACGGAAACGGCAGGGCGGCACATGCCGCGGCCAGCGACCGGAGGTGCGGGAAAAAGCAGGGCGGGGAAAGATGCAAGGGACGCCTACTGCGAGAAATAAAAAACGATACAACGAACCGGACGAACTGAACCGGACGAACCGGACGGGACGAGACGGGACGAACAAACAGAACCGGACAAACTGACCGGACAAACTGACCGGACGAACCGAACAGCCATAAACGACACGAAAGATGGTTACCACCGAACAGATCAAAGCGCTCGAGGAGCGGCAAACGGCGCTCCATACCCACTTGCATATCGACGACCGGCGGCTCGAACTCGACGAACAGGAGTCGCTGACCCATGCGCCGGACTTCTGGGACGATCCGGGCAAGGCCGAGGAGCAGCTGAAAAAGGTGGCCGGGATCAAATACTGGATCACCGCCTACGATGCGATCGCCTCGGCGATGGAAGAGCTGCACCTGCTGCCCGAATTCATCCGCGAAGGGGTATCGGCCCCCGAGGAGCTCGACGCGCAATACGGCCGGGTACTGGAGATGATCGAGGCGCTCGAAATGCGCAACATGCTGGGCGGCGAAGAGGACCGGCTCGGCGCGATCATGGAAATCAACTCCGGCGCGGGCGGCACCGAAAGCCTCGACTGGGCTTCGATGCTGATGCGCATGTACATGCGCTGGGGCGAAGCGAACGGTTACCAGGTCAAGGTGGTCGACGTGCAGGACGGCGAGGAGGTCGGAATCAAGTCGGCGACCCTCGAATTCGTCGGCGAGTTCGCCTACGGCTACCTCAAAAGCGAGAGCGGCGTGCACCGCCTCGTGCGCCCCTCCCCGTTCAACGCGAACAACAAGCGCCAGACCACCTTCGCTTCGGTGTTCGTATCGCCTGCGGTGGACGACACGATCGAGATCACGATCAACCCCGCCGACATCGAATGGGACACATACCGCAGCGGCGGCAAGGGCGGCCAGAACGTCAACAAGGTCGAAACCGGCGTACGCCTGCGCCACCTGCCCTCGGGGATTATGGTCGAGAACACCGAAACGCGCTCGCAGATCATGAACAAGGAGAATGCGATGCGCATCCTGCGTTCGAAGCTCTACCAGATCGAGCTGGACAAACGCCGCGAACTGCAAAACGAGCTGGAAGGACAAAAAAAGAAGATCGAATGGGGGTCGCAAATCCGCAGCTACGTGTTCGACGACCGCCGCGTGAAGGACCACCGCACCGGGCACCAGACCTCGGACGTACAAAGGGTGATGGACGGCGAGATCGGCGACTTCATCAAAGCCTACCTGATGGGCGACTACCAATAGCTCCGAACGGTACACGCCGCCGCGCCCGGCGGGCAAGCGGAAAAATGCCGGACCGGCATTTTCGGTAAATCTATTTATCCACTTTGTAATTGCCGGTGTCGACTCGGCCGCCGGTACGGGATTTGTTGACCGTGAGGCTGCCCGTCGAACCGGAAATCCGGATGCTGCCACCCGTGTTGGAGGCTAAAGCGGCCGACTGTCCCGTATGCGACATCGAGAGGGAAGCCCCGGTGCCCGCTTTGCACGACAGCGCCGAAGCGTCGAACACGGCACCGCTCAGCGAAGCGCCCGTCGAGCCTTCGGCAGTCACCTGCCCGGCTACGATATGCAAATCTTTGACCGAAGCGCCGGTAGACACTTTGATCCCCACGCCGGATGCAGTCAGCGTCAGGCCGCTGACCATGCCGCCCGTGGAGGCGCTGATCTCCGCATTGCCGCCCGTAAAACTGCCGTTGCAGGTGATTTTCGCCCCGGTGGAGGCTTTCATCACATCGACTTTGCCGAGATTGACCACCGCCGTCAGGTCGTGGCCGCGGAAATTCCGAAGGCCCTCGGTGTCGATCCCCAGGCGCACCACCCCTTCGGGCGAAATTTCGCAAATCAGGCGATCCTGCCATTCGGCCGGAATCTCGACCCGAACCGAAGTGCGGGCCGACTCATTCACCTCGACACGGAATCCCACCGATGCGGAGACGCCGGTAATCGGCTGCCCCTCGAAACGGGTCACACGGTACATCTGCCGGTCGCCCGCAGCGGAAATCGCCCCAGCATCGGGACGCCCCTGGGCATAAAAGCCGGTCATTGCCGCTGCGGCAACCACCGAGAAAAGAAGAATCAGTTTTTTCATACTATCGGGTTTTAGGAAAATTTGTAGGCGTTTTAAGAAAAGGTCCGGGATTCCGGGAACGGCTTTTCGGGGAACCGGGCTCACGGAAGCCGGGATTTTACAGGATCGGGAGGTCACGGAAACCGGAATGTCACGGGAACGGATAAAAAACGGGACGTAAGGAGACGGCGGGTCCGGGCCCGGAATGACCGGAGCCCCGGAACCGACTCTATAGGGAAGAACTGTATAGGACAGGAGGCTGAAAGAGAGACGCCCCCGGTAAAAACTATTGCACGCGATAAGACACTGTGTAGCCGTCGGTATTGATGTTTCCGCCGGAACGGGACTTGTTGACCGTCAGGATCCGGGTCGAACCGGTAATCCGGATCACACCGCCCGAAGAGGTATTCAGCATCGAGTTGTTTCCGGTGTGTTCGAGGGTGGCGACGGCACCGGAAGAGGCTTGGCACGTGAGTGCCGCGACATCGAGCGACACCCCTTTGACCACGGCCCCGGAAGAGATTTCCACACCTGCTTTCGGAGCGGTAACGGCCACATTCCGGATCCCACCGCCCGAAGAGGCGTCGATAAGCGCCTCGGAGGCCTTCAGGCTCAAACCGTCGACCATGCCGCCGGAAGAGGCCCGCAACTGCACGGTACCGCCCTTGAAAATACCGGTACAACGGATCACGGCACCGCTGGAACACTTCAGCAGGCTGAGCTTCGGCAGGCTTACCACGGCCGTAAGCTGTCCCTTGTTGATGCGCAGTCCCCTGGAACCGGAAAGCCTCTTGGTGTCGAGGCCCAGCTGCACCACCCCGTCCGGGGTCAGCTCGCAGGTCAGGTACTGCTGCCATTCGGCAGGCATCACGATCTCGACGGAAGTGCTGTTCGATTCGCGCACCTCGACACTGAAACCGGACGAGGCCGAAACACCGGTGATCGTCTGTCCCGCGAAACGGGTCAGGCGGACCATATTGTCCTGCACGTGGCTTTTGGAGGTCTCCCTGCTGTCGCCGGCATATTGTCCGGCGAAGGTCCCGGCCCAACGAGAGGTGTCGTCGTCCAACTGCTTGCGGAGCCGGGCGGCCTCGGCCACAACTTCGGTTTTGGCACGTTCGATGTCAGCTTTGGCTTTTGCAATATCCTCTTCGACCCGCGCGGCCTCCGGCTTTGCCCGCGAAACGTCGCCGGAGGCGGAGATTCTACCCCGGGATGAAACAGCGCTCCCGGAAGAAGCGGCACCGAGCGCATTCGCCGTCAGGTCCAACGTCGAGGAGGCCAGCTTCAGCGCACTCTGCTCGATGGCCGCAGCGGCAGCCTCGATCGCCTCGTCCCAACCATCGGCCTTCACCGGAACGGAACCTCCGGCACGAGATCCAGCACTCGCCTGCGGATCTTCGGCCGAAGCGTTCAGAAACTCCCTGACGCCGAAATCACCCTCGCGCTTGCGGATCGCGGCGGCCTCCTCCGGGTAGTCACGCAAGTAGCGTTTGGTCGTCACCATCACCACCGGAGAGTCTTTGGTCCCCACGGTAATCCGTTCGACATCCGACGGATCGAGCTCATTGAGCGCCTGCACCCCGCGAGGATCGACTTTGCCGTCGACCATAATCACGACATCATCGCCCTTTGACGAGACGCGCTGTACGGCAGGAGACTCCCCCGAAACCGGAGCACCGTATCCGGAAACGCCGGATGCGTCCGCGAAAGCCGCACCGGGCTGTACCGCAGCGGTCGGTTCGGTATCATCCGACGGGACGGTATCGTCCCCGGAAAAGAGTATCGGCCCTTCCTCCGCGGCCGTTTGAGCCTGCACGGCGGCCGGAACCGCATCGGCGGAATAACCGAACGCGGAAAGCAGTTGGTCGGAGAGTTCGGCAGGAACTTGTTCCGGGCTGCCGGCTGCGACCGGCCGCTCGGTGAACGAGAAGAGCGCGAGCAACACCGCAAGGGCGGGCACCACCAGCAGCATGCGCAGCCCGGCCCTGCGCGAAGCCCCACGGGAGAGCATTTGCAGGCGTTTACGCACCAGCGAGTAACTGAAACCGCTCGCGAGCGTCGTACGGGCACCGGCAACGGAACTGACCATCAACATGATGTATTGTTCCGCATCGAACCCGCACTGCAACACGGCGTCGTCGGCCTGGTATTCATGCACCTCGCACAGCGAACGGTGCCACAACCAGACGAAGGGATTCCACCAGCAGAAAAGCGTCACCACGACGGCCAGCAGCCGGTCCCAGCTGTGGCGCAGCCGGATGTGGCAAAGCTCGTGCGCCATCAGTTCGCGAAATTCGTTTTCGCCCAAATCCCGGCGGTTGATGAAAATGCAGTTGAACAGCGAACAGGGGCTCGACACAGCCGGGCTGTAGACGACACGCACGTCATCGAGCATCCGGGAAACGTTGCCCTCGCGCATCAGCCTGACCCAGCGCAGCGTGTGCCCCAAATAATACAGCAGCAACAATAGCGAGCCGGCAATGCCGCACCAAAGCAGCCAGGCGTACATCAGCCCGGACCAGCCGGCCGGAACCAGCGCGGCGAAGGCCGAAGCGGCCGCCTCCCGGAAGAATGCCGAAGCCTGCGCACCGGGAGAGGCAACAGTCACGGCAGTCATGGCAGGAGCGGCGCCGGAAGCCGGGGATGGCGCCGGGGATGCGGAAAGGGCCGCCGGAGCCGCCTCAGCGAAAAGCGAGGCATCCTCCGCAGCGGAAACAGGCTGCGCCCGAACGGGGGCTTCGGCGACCGCGGCGACCGGAACAGCCGGAACGGGCGCAGGCTGTGAGGCCGGCAACACCGGGATCGACAGCAGCGGAATCAGGAACGACACCGGTACGGACAACAACAGATAGGCGCGCGAACGGGCAAACCGACCGTCACACTGCAAGAAAAACCTGTAGACGATCCATAACAGCGCGAAGCAGATCTGGACTTTGACGAGGTAAGGTAATGTACTCCACATAGCGGGGGAATTTTAAGGTTACGGGGGTCTGTCGGGAGTATCGGAAGACAGGTTAAAAAGTGAGGTAGTGTTTGTAAATATATGTTTGCAGAGATGCAGGTGCAGAAAATACAGGCCGGTGAAACGTGCCGGAACAAAGGAAACCGCTGTACGGTGCAACAAGTACGCGAGCAGGGTGCGGGAAACCGCAGGGCCGGAGCGGGAAGCGGCCACAACCGGCAGGCCGGGAAAGCCTGCGGCCATACGGGCGGCTACCGCCCTACCCCTTTTTTCTTCTCGATCGCCTCGCGGGCGATCGCCAGGATACGCTCGGTTTCGCGCACCGAAAGGTCCTCCTTCTCGCAGAAGAACGAAACCATCTGCGAAAGCGAATTGTCGAAAAAGTTGCTCATCACCGAGTTCATAAAGCTGCGCGTGTACGCCTCCTTGGCCACCAGCGGCCGGTAGCGGTGGCTCTTGCCGACGGGCGTGTAGCCGACCACCCCTTTCTTTTCGAGGATGCGTACGATCGTCGAAACCGTGTTGTAGGCCGGACGCGGCTCGGGCATCGCCTCGAGCAACTCGCTGACGAACGCCTCGCCCTTGTCCCAAAGGATCTGCATCACTTCGAGCTCGGCTTTGGTCAGCTCCCGGATCTCTTTTTTGCTCATGGTAAAATCGCTTACCGCCCGCAGGCGGAGTTTCTGATTGTGCGGCCGGAGGTTCCGGCCTACTGTCAACACAAATATAAACTATATTTTTAGTTTTACCAACTAAAACATTAGTTTTTGCAAACAAAAATTCGCCCCTGCAATTATATTGCTAATACAAAAGACATTACATCAAATCAGCATTGAAGGAACCGGACGCTATTTTGTCCATTTTTTTGACATACCGGACATAAGGAGACGACAAAAGGGCCGGGAGATACAAGCAGTCCGGGAAACGATATGAAAAGCTGCGGCAAATTTTCGGGGTTTTGAAAGTCCCGGCTGCCGGGCGCGCAGCGGAACGGCTGAATAAACGAAAGGCATCCCCGAAAGGGATGCCTTTGCTGAAATTCCAGGGCGTAAAGCCGGAAGCGATACCGCGAAACCGGAGTACCGGGCCCACGCCCTTACAGGCTGCGGGATTCCCGCCGTTGCGGGCTGCGGGGCGTTTGCCGCCGCAGCGGCTGAACCGGACGCGGGTTAATCGCGCCGCGGCAGCGCCACTTGCAGCACAATCGCTTCGGCAACGTTCCTTGCGAGAAGGCGCCCTGGGGCAGGGCTGATTTGCGCAGCGGAACGCTGCGAGTCCTTCCTCTACTATTTGCGGTAAATCTTCGTATAACCGTAAACGGCTTCGTCGCCCAACTCCTCCTCGATGCGGAGCAGCTGGTTGTACTTGGCCATGCGGTCGGAACGGCTCATCGAACCGGTCTTGATCTGGCCCGAGTTGGTCGCCACGGCGATGTCGGCGATCGTCGAGTCTTCGGTCTCGCCGCTGCGGTGCGAAGTGACCGACGTGTAGCCGGCGCGGTGCGCCATCTCGATCGCGTCGAGCGTCTCGGTCAGCGAGCCGATCTGGTTCACCTTGATCAGGATCGAATTCGCGCAGCCCATCTCGATACCCTTCTTCAGGAACTCGACATTGGTCACGAAGAGGTCGTCGCCCACCAGCTGGCATTTGCCGCCCAGTTTGTCGGTCAGTACTTTCCAGCCGTCCCAGTCGTTCTCGCTCATGCCGTCCTCGATCGAATCGATCGGGTATTTAGCCACGAGCTCTTCGAGGTAAGCCACCTGCTCGGACGAGGTGCGTTTGGCTCCCGAAGGGCCTTCGAACTTCGTGTAATCGTACACGCCGTCCTTGTAGAACTCGGACGAGGCGCAGTCCATGCCGATCGAAACGTCGCCGCCTTCGCATTTGCGGCCCGGTTTGTAACCGGCCTTCTTAACCGCCTCGATAATCGACTCGAGCGCATCCTCGGTCCCTTTCAGCGCCGGGGCGAAACCGCCCTCGTCACCGACCGCCGTGCTCAGGCCGCGGTCGTGCAGCACCTTTTTCAGCGCGTGGAATACCTCGGCGCCCATGCGCAGTCCTTCGCGGAAGCTCTTCGCGCCGACGGGACGGATCATGAACTCCTGGAACGCGATCGGGGCATCGGAGTGCGAGCCGCCGTTGATGATGTTCATCATCGGGACGGGCAGCGTTTTCGCGTTCGTGCCGCCGATGTAGCGCCACAGGGGCACGCCGACGTAGTTCGCAGCCGCATGGGCACAGGCCAGCGACACGCCGAGGATGGCGTTCGCACCGAGGTTGCTCTTCGTGGGGGTGCCGTCCAGCGCGATCATCGTTTTGTCGATGCCGACCTGGTCGGTTACGGGCATGCCGAGAATCTCCTTCGCAATCACCTCGTTGACATTCTGCACGGCTTTCAGTACTCCCTTGCCGCCGTAACGGCCCTTATCGCCGTCACGCAGTTCGAGCGCCTCGTTTTCGCCCGTCGATGCTCCCGAAGGCACGGCCGCACGGCCGAAAGCGCCGCTGGCGGTGGTTACTTCGACTTCGATGGTCGGATTCCCGCGGGAATCCAGGATCTCTCTGGCATGAACACTTACAATCTGACTCATTTCACTACTATTTTTTAATGTTTAACATTTAGACGGCCAATAAACCATTCGGTGCTGTAAAATAAACGATTTTCTTGCAAAAATCGTGCACGCGGAGGTTGTAAAATCATTAATTTCTGCTGCAACGGCTCAGGAACGGGCTGCGACGGGAACAGCGCAAAAGCCGGAAAGGAGGCAAAAGGCCGGAGCAAGGACGAAAAAGGATGGGGTGCGGCACATCCAGGGGAAATATCCGGACCGGGGAAAGCTCGCAGCAAGAACAGCAGCAAGAAGCAGAAATCACAGCGTGTAGTGTAAACCAAAATAAAACCCGCACAAAAAACGGAGTCCCGGCAAAACCGGGACTCCGTTTAAAACCATCTATGTTACTGTTGCCGGGGATGTGTGCGGCGACCGGCCGGTAAGATCGCGAGTCGCCGGCCGCACCCGGCGGCGGGAAACCGTTACTCGGCAGCGGCCTCATCAGCCTTCTTCGCCGCGGGTTTCTTGGCAGCTGCGGGCTTCTTGGCGGCAGCGGGTTTCTTCGCTGCTGCTTTCTTGGCGGGAGCAGCCTCGGCTGCGGTATTCGGCGCATCGGCAGCTACTGCCTCTGCGGCGGGGGCGGCGGCCTTCTTGGCCCCGCTGCGGCTGCGGCGGGTCTTGGGGGCTGCAGCGGCCTTCGGAGCGGCATCGCTGGTGTAAGCGGCGTCGAAGTCAACCAGCTCGATGAAGCACATCTCGGCAGCATCGCCCAGACGGAAACCCGTCTTCAGGATGCGGCAGTAACCGCCCGGACGGTCGGCGATCTTCGGAGCGATCGTGCGGAACAGCTCGGCGGTAGCCTCTTTGTCCTTCAGGTAGCTGAACACCGTACGGCGCGAATGGGTGGTGTCCTCTTTCGACTTGGTGATCAGCGGCTCGACGTACATCCTCAGAGCCTTGGCCTTCGCCAGAGTCGTGTTGATCCTCTTGTGCATGAGCAGCGAACTCGCCAGATTCGCCATCAGCGCCTTGCGGTGACCGGCCTGGCGGCCGAGGTGATTGATTTTCTTGTTATGTCTCATGGTTACTTAATCGTTCGTGTTAATCCTTGTCAAGTTTGTAAATGGATACGTCCATTCCGAAGTGCAGGTTGAGCGTCGTGAGCAGCTCGTCCAACTCCGAAAGCGACTTCTTGCCGAAATTGCGGAACTTCAGCAGGTCGTTGCGGTTGAAACGAACCAGGTCCCCGACCGTCTCCACCTCGGCCGCCTTCAGGCAGTTCAGCGCGCGAACCGAAAGATCCTGCTCCGAAAGCTTCGTCTTCAGCAACTGGCGCATGTGGAGCACATCCTCGTCGAACTCCTCGGTCGCACTGCTTTCCTCAAGGTTCAGCGTAATCTTTTCATCGGAGAAGAGCATGAAGTGATGAATCAATATTTTGGCCGCCTCCTTGAGCGCGTCCTTCGGATGAATGCTTCCGTCGGTCGTGATCTCCAGATTCAGTTTCTCGTAGTCGGTTTTCTGCTCCACGCGGTAGTTCTCGACCGAATACTTCACGTTCTTGATCGGCGTGTGGATCGAGTCGATCGGCAGCACACCGAACTCCGCATCGGCGGGACGGTTCTCCTCGGCCGGAACGTAACCGCGGCCCTTGGCGACCGTCAGCTCGATCTGGAGTTTCACCTCGGGATCGAGGCGGCAGATCACCAGCTCGGGGTTCAACACCTTGAAGTTGGTCAAGAAGTTCGAGATATAACCGGCGGTGAGTTCGCTCTGACCGGCCACGTTGACCGTCACCTTCTCACCCTCGACACTCTCGACGGTCTTGATGAAACGCACTTGCTTGAGGTTCAAAACGATCTCAAGCATTCCTTCCATAACACCGGGGATAGCAGCAAACTCATGATCGACACCGGCAACCTTCACCGTTGTGATCGCATAGCCCTCCAGAGAAGAGAGCAGGATGCGCCGCAACGCATTGCCGACGGTCATGCCAAATCCGGGCTCGAGCGGACGGAATTCAAAACGTCCGAACGAAGAGGTGGATTCGAGCATTATTACCTTTTCAGGCTTTTGAAATGCTAATATTGCCATAATGATTGCTCCTCGATTAATGATTACTTAGAATACAACTCGACGATAAGCTGCTCTTTGATATTTTCGGGAATATCGGCCCGGTCGGGCTTCTGCAGGAACTTGCCGCTCATCTGGCTGCCTTCCCACTCGAGCCACGAGTAACGGCTGTGGCCGCCGCTCAGGGACTCCTGGATCACCTCCAGCGACTTCGATTTCTCGCGAACGCCCACGACGTCGCCCGAACGGAGTTGGTACGAAGGGATGTTCACCACGGCGCCGTTCACGGTGATGTGGCGGTGAGAAACCAGCTGGCGGGCAGCGGCACGCGTCGGGGCGATGCCCAGGCGGTATACCACGTTGTCCAGGCGGCACTCCAGAATACGGAGCAGGTTCTCGCCGGTGATGCCGCCCACGCGGGCAGCCTCCTCGAAGGTGCGGCGGAACTGCTTCTCCTGTATGCCGTAGATAGCTTTGGCCTTCTGCTTCTCGAGCAGCTGGGTGCCGTACTCCGACACCTTCTTGCGCTTGCGCATCAGCCCGTGCTGTCCCGGGGGATAGTTCTTCTTCTCGAGCGATTTGTCCGTTCCGAAAATGGCTTCGCCGAATTTCCTGGCGATTTTTGACTTAGGTCCTATGTATCTTCCCATAATAGAAGTTTGCTTTACTGTTTTAAATCTGTTTTAACGAAGGGCGGGCCTCCGTTTTGGAGTGACGCCGACATTCCGCCTGCAAGGTTGGGAATGCGGCCAATCCGCCTGTCGCCGCGGCCGGGCTGTAACCGGGCAGGAAGCCTCCCGAAAGGAGAACCCCACTCCCCGAAACCCCGCCAGTGTGGCCGTCGACGGACCGCTCCGGTGGCGTCGGACCGGAAATTAGACGCGGCGGCGGTTGGGCGGACGGCAGCCGTTGTGCGGCAGCGGAGTAACGTCGACGATCTCGGTCACTTCGATACCGGCGCCGTGAACGGTGCGGATCGCCGATTCGCGGCCGGCGCCGGGACCCTTCACGTAAACCTTGACCTTGCGCAGACCCAGGTCGTAGGCTACCTTCGCGCAGTCCGTAGCAGCGGTCTGAGCAGCATAGGGAGTATTCTTCTTGGAACCACGGAAACCCATCTTACCCGCTGAACTCCAGCTGATAACCTGGCCGTCGGCATTCGCAATCGTGATGATCACGTTATTGAAAGTAGAGTGTACGAATACCTTTCCCTCGGTACCCACTTTAACAACTCTCTTCTTAACTGTTCCTGTTTTCTTTGCCATAACTCTCTATGATTACTTCGTTGCTTTTTTCTTGTTGGCAACGGTCTTCTTGCGACCCTTGCGCGTACGGGCATTGTTCTTCGTGCTCTGACCGCGGACCGGAAGACCGATACGGTGGCGGATGCCGCGGTAGCAACCGATGTCCATCAGTCGCTTGATGTTCAGCTGAACGGACGAGCGGAGCTCGCCTTCGACCTTGAATCCCTCCTCGGCGATGGTGTTACGGATCGCGGCGATCTGGTCGTCGCTCCACTCCTGAACCTTCAGTTCGGGATCCACGTTGGCCTTCTCGAGGATCGTCAGGGCGGTGCTGCGACCGACCCCGTAGATATAGGTCAGCCCTATATACCCTCTTTTATTTCTCGGTAAATCTACACCTACTATACGTGCCATAAATTTGAATTATGCTTTTTTGTTTGATTCCGTTGACTATCCCTGACGCATTTTCAGCTTGGGATTCTTCTTGCAGATCACGTAGAGGCGCCCCTTGCGTTTCACGATCTTGCAATCCTCGCTTCTCTTCTTGATGGATGTTCTAACTTTCATTTTTCAGAAATCTTTGTGGGACGTCCTCCGCGCATCGCGGGCCTCACGGCCTCCGCTTCACGCCAACGAACCGGTCCCGGGTTCTGTTCTATTTGTACCTGAACGAAATCCGTCCCTTACTCAGGTCGTACGGGGACATCTCAACTTTTACCTTGTCGCCGGGCAGGATCTTGATGTAGTGCATCCGCATCTTACCCGAAATGTGGGCGGTGATTACGTGGCCGTTGTCGAGTTCAACCCTGAACATCGCGTTGGACAACGCCTCGATAATCGTCCCGTCCTTCTCAATAGCAGCTTGTTTGGCCATAGGAGTCTTACGAATTTATTGCTTGTTCGATTACACCGAAGTCGGTCAGTACGTCCGGGCCCTCTTTCCCGACCGCCACCGCGAACTCGAAGTGAGCCGACGGTTTGCGGTCCCTGGTGCGTACGGTCCAGCCGTCGCGCTCGAAAACCACATAACGTGCCCCCATGTTGATCATGGGTTCGATGCAGATGACCATCCCCTCTTTGAGAAGAGGCCCCCTGCCCCGGGCGCCGTAGTTCGGAACCTCGGGCTCTTCGTGCATCTTGCGACCCAGTCCGTGCCCGACCAGTTCCCGCACCACGGAGTATCCGTGCCGCTCGGCGTGCTCCTGCACAGCGCTGGCCACATCGCCTACGCGATTGCCGGCCTTAGCCTGTGCGACACCTTTATAAAGAGCCTCTTTGGTGACCCTCAGCAGATCGGCCACTTCCGGCGCGATCTCGCCTACTGCAAACGTGTATGCAGAATCACCGTAAAACCCCTTCATAAGCGTGCCGCAGTCCACCGAGAGGACATCGCCCTCCTTCAGAATGCGCTTTGCGGAAGGTATCCCGTGCACGACCTCTTCGTTGACGGACATGCACAGCGTATTCGGAAAGCCGCCGTAACCCAGAAACCCGGGTTCCGCGCCGTGAGAACGGATAAACTCCTCGGCGAGCTTGTCCAGCTCGAGCGTCGAAACGCCCGGCCGGACATGTCTGCCGACTTCCGCCAGCGTCGCGCTGACCAGAAGGTTGTTCTCGCGCAGCAGCTCGATCTCTTCCGCTGTCTTTAAGTATATCATTTTTCAGAACTCGTATTAACCGACGCGCCCTTTGATACGGCCCGTCTTCATCAGTCCGTCGTAATGGCGCAGCAACAGGTAGCTTTCGATCTGCTGCAGAGTGTCGAGGACGACGCCCACCAGGATCAGCAACGAGGTACCGCCGTAGAACAGCGCGAACTGGTTGTTGATGCCCAGCTTCATCGCGAAGGTCGGCAGGATAGCCACGATCGCCAGGAAGATGGAGCCCGGAAGGGTGATCCGCGTCATGATGGTGTCGAGGTATTCGACGGTCTTCTTACCCGGTTTCACGCCCGGGATGAAGCCTCCGTTGCGTTTCATGTCCTCGGCCATCATGTTGGGGTTCACGGTAATCGCCGTGTAGAAATAGGTGAAGGCGATCACCAGCAGCGCGAACACTAAGTTATACCAGAACCCGGTGTAGTCCGCGAAAGCGGCCGCGAATCCGCGGGTAGCCTCGAAGCGGGTGAAGAACATCGGGATGAACATCAGCGCCTGGGCGAAGATGATCGGCATAACGCCTGCTGCGTTGATCTTCAGCGGGATGTACTGGCGCACACCGCCGTACTGCTTGTTACCCACGATCCGCTTGGCATACTGCACGGGGATCTTGCGGGTGGCCTGCACCAGCGCGATCACGGCGCAGAACACGAGGAACAGCAGCACCAGCTCGACAACCAGCATCACCAGACCGCCGGTGGCTTCGGTGAAACGCGTGTTCAGCTCGGCCATCAGCGCATGCGGCAGGCGGGCGATGATACCCACCATGATGATGAGCGAAACGCCGTTGCCGATACCTTTGTCGGTGATCTTCTCGCCGAGCCACATCACGAACATCGTACCGGCGATCAGCACGATCGTCGCCCCGATGGTGAACAGCACGCTGCCACGGCCCAGTACGAACGCCGCATCGGGCAGCTGGGCGTGCAGGTTGGCCAGGTAAGCCGGACCCTGCAACAGCAGCACGATGATGGTCAGGTAACGGGTCCATTGGTTGATTTTGCGGCGCCCGCTCTCGCCCTCCTTCTGCAACTTCTGGAAGTAGGGAACCACGATCCCCATCAGCTGGATGACGATCGAGGCCGAGATATAGGGCATGATACCCAGTGCGAAGATGGACGCGTTGCTGAAGGCTCCTCCGGAGAAGATGTTCAGCAGGCCCATCAGCCCGTTGCCCTCGACCTGCTGCTGCAGGGCCGAAAGCGACTCGGGGTTGATGCCCGGAATCACCACAAAACTACCGAACCGATATACCAGGATCAAGGCGAGCGTAAAGAGGATCCTCTTGCGCAGCTCCTCGATCTTGAATATATTTTTGATGGTTTCGATTAACTTTTTCATCGCTGAAAATTAAAGTTTGGTCACCTTGCCTCCCTGGGCTTCGATAGCGGCCGCAGCCGATTTGGAAAATGCGTGGGCCGTCACCTCGAGCGCTACGCTGAGCGTACCGTTGCCGAGGATCTTCACCCGTGCATTCTTGTTTACGAGGCCGGCCTCGATCAGCGTGTCAACCGAAATGCTCTTCAGCGACGACTTCTGAGCCAGTTCCTCCAGGACAAGCAGGTTGATACCCTTGTACTCTACCCTTTTGAGATTCGTGAAACCGAATTTGGGCAAACGTCTCTGAAGAGGCATCTGACCGCCTTCGAAACCGAGTTTGGAAGAGTAGCCCGAACGCGACTGCGCTCCTTTGTGACCGCGCGTCGAAGTGCCGCCCCGGCCGGAACCCTGACCGCGGCCGATACGCTTATCGCTTTTGGTCGACCCTGCTGCTGGTTTTAAATTACTGAGATTCATTATGCGTATTTTTTTATTATTTCCCAATAGTACCCCCTAAAGGGCATCCGGAAGAAACAGTCCCGCAGGACTATTTCACCTCCTCTACCTTGACCAGGTGTTTCACCTTGGTCACCATGCCGAGGATGATCGCCGAAGCGTCGTGCTCGACCGTAGCGTTCATCTTGCGAAGGCCCAACGCGTCGAGGTTCTTCTTCTGCTGAGCGGTCGCGCCGATGCGGCTTTTGGTCTGCGTGATTTTCAATCTAGCCATTTTCGTCGCTGTTATCCGTTAAACACTGTATCGAGGGAGACCCCACGCACCTGTGCGACGCTGTGCGCGTCACGCAGCTCCAGCAGAGCGGCGATGGTAGCCTTCACCAGGTTGTGGGGGTTCGACGAACCCTTGCTCTTGGCCAACACGTTGCGTACGCCCACGCTCTCCAGCACGGCACGCATCGCACCGCCGGCGATTACGCCGGTACCGGGAGCGGCCGGGCGGATCATCACCAGCGAGCCGCTGTAACGCGCCTCCTGCTTGTGAGGGATCGTACCGTGCAGCACCGGAATCTTCACCAGGTTCTTCTTGGCGTCCTCCACGCCCTTGGCGATGGCCGAGGTAACCTCGCTGGCCTTGCCCAGGCCGTAGCCCACCACGCCGTTCTCGTTGCCCACCACGACGATGGCCGAGAACGTAAAGGTGCGGCCGCCCTTGGTCACCTTCGTAACGCGCTGGATGCTAACCAGACGGTCCTTAAGCTCCAGATCGCTTGTTCTGACTTTCTTTATGTTCGTATTTGACATATCTCTTAGAATTTAAGTCCGCCTTCGCGGGCTGCGTCCGCCAACATTTTCACTCTTCCGTGGTACAGGTAACCGTTGCGGTCGAAAGCGACCGTGCTGATTCCCTTCGCAATACCGCGCTCGGCGGCCAGCTTGCCTACCAACGCAGCGACCTGGGTTTTGTTCAGGCCCGCAGCCTTCTCGGCAACTTCCTTGTCCAGCGACGAAGCCGAAGCCAGCGTCACCCCGTTCAGGTCGTCCACGAACTGAACATAAATCTGCTTGTTACTCCTGTACACAGTCATACGAGGCATCTGGGCCGTTCCGCTGACGATCTTGCGGATACGCATCTTGATCCTCTCTCTTCTCTCTATCTTAGTCAATGACATAGCTATACGATTTTACTATTTGGCATTAGCAGATTTACCGGCCTTGCGGCGGAGCTGTTCGCCCACGAACTTGATACCCTTGCCCTTGTAGGGTTCCGGCTTGCGCAGCGAGCGGATCTTGGCAGCCACCTGTCCGATGAGCTGCTTGTCGATGCTCTTGAGGGTGACGATCGGGTTGCTCTTCTTTTCGGTCACGGCCGTAGCGGTGATCTCCTTGGGCATCTCGAAGTAGATATCGTGAGAGTAACCGAGGCTCATCTGCAGGACGCTGCCCTGCATTTCGGCCTTGTAACCGACACCCACCAGCTCCTGCTGGATCTGGTAGCCTTCGGATACGCCTACGACCATGTTATGGATCAACGAACGGTACAGGCCGTGCATCGAACGGTGGCGGGGCTGATCGGTCGGACGGGTGACGTGCACCTCATTTCCCTCGACGGTGACGGTAATATCCGAGTCCACCTTCTGGCTCAGCGTCCCGAGAGGTCCTTTCACGCTTACCACGTTGTCGGGACTAACCGTGACGGTCACCCCGGCGGGCAGGTTTACAGGTAATTTTCCAATTCTTGACATGATTCTTGTCTTAAAAAACATTAATAAACATAGCACATCACCTCGCCGCCCACATTTTCCTGGCGGGCCTTCTTGTCGGTCATAATACCCTTAGAGGTGGAAACCACGGCGATACCCAGACCGTTCAGTACGCGCGGCATATCGGCGGCGCTGCAATAGCGGCGCAGACCCGGACGGCTCACACGTTTGAGGCCCTTGATGGCGTTGGTCTTGGTTTCGGGGTGGTACTTCAGCGCGATCTTGATGACCGGCTTACCCTGCTCGTTCGTATCCTCCTTGTAGGCCAGGATGTAACCCTGTTCGAAGAGAACACGGGTGATCTCGAGCTTCAGTTTCGATGCGGGAGCTTCAACCACCTTGTGGTTGGCTTTCACCGCGTTCCTGACTCGCGTCAGGAAATCCGCAATAGGATCAGTCATTGTGTTTTAAAATAAAATTAATACCGGCCTTCAGCACTTTGCGGGCAAAGCGCCCGGCCTTCGGGTTGAATTCGTTGCGTCCCCGGAGACAAACTCCGGACTTGTTTTACGGGACGACGCGGCAGGGGGTGTCCCCCCTCCGCGGCAGATCCGTAAAAATCAGGCGGTAAAGGTAAGAAAAAAAATCGTACCGTCAAAAGGCTTCCGGGAAACCGCCCGGTCCGGTTTTCGTCCGGCGGCGGCACACCCTTCGTCCTCCGGCGCCCGGGCCTCGCGGCACATGGCGCCCCGCAGGCTACCAGCTGGCTTTCTTCACGCCCGGGATCAGTCCCTGCGAAGCCATTTCGCGGAACTGGATACGGCTGATGCCGAACTGGCGCATGTATCCTTTCGGACGGCCCGTCAGCTTGCAGCGGTTGTGCAGGCGGATCGGGTTCGAGTTGCGCGGCAGCTTGGCCAGACCTTCCTGGTCGCCGGCTTCTTTCAGAGCGGCGCGTTTGGCAGCGTAGCGTTCCACCAGCTTGAGGCGTTTCACCTCACGGGCCTTCATCGATTCTTTTGCCATGTCTTATGCGTTCTTTTTTGCGTTTTTAAACGGTAAGCCGAACTGCTTGAGAAGCGCGTAGGCCTCTTCGTCAGTTTTGGCCGTGGTCACGAAAGTGATCTCCATACCCAGGATCTTGTTGATCTTGTCGATGTCGATCTCCGGGAAGATGATCTGCTCGGTAATGCCCAGGGTGTAGTTGCCCTGGCCGTCGAACTTGTCGTTGATCCCCTTGAAGTCGCGGATACGCGGCAGGGCAACGGCAACGAGCCTTTCGAGGAACTCGTACATCTTGTTCTGGCGGAGCGTCACGCGGGCGCCGATCGGCATCCCCTTGCGGAGTTTGAAGTTCGAGATATCCTTCTTAGAACGGGTGGTCACAGCCCTCTGGCCGGTGATCTTCGTCAGCTCTTCGATGGCGGTCTCCAGAATCTTCTTGTCGCCGATGGCCTGGCCCAGACCCTGGTTGATCACGATCTTCTCGAGGACGGGGACCTGCATCACGCTGCTGTAGTTGAATTCCTTGACAAGGGCCGGGACTACCTGCTCCTTGTACATTTTCTTAAGCGTAGGAACGTAAGCCATTATTTAATCTCCTCCCCTGACTTTTTTGAATAACGTACTAATTTGCCGTCTGCACCCTCCTTGCGGCCCACACGGGTCGCCTTGCCGCTTTTCGCGTCTACAGGCTGCAGGTTCGAGATGTGGATCGAGGCCTCCTGCTTCACGATACCACCCTGGGGATTCTTCGCGTTGGGCTTGGTGTGTTTAGACACCATGTTCACGCCTTCGACGATCGCACGCTCCTTTTCGACCAGGACCTTGAGCACTTTGCCCGTCTGGCCCTTGCTGTCGCCGGCGTTCACGATTACCGTGTCCCCTTTTTTGATATGTAATTTAACTGACATCTTTTAACCTGTTTAAGATTACAATACTTCCGGCGCCAATGAGATGATCTTCATGTACGAGTCGCGCAGCTCGCGGGCTACCGGCCCGAAGATACGCGTGCCGCGCATCTCGCCCTGGTTGTTGAGAAGCACCACGGCGTTGTCGTCGAAACGGATGTACGAGCCGTTCGTGCGGCGGATCTCCTTGGCGGTACGTACCACCACGGCCTTCGAAACGGTACCCTTCTTAACGTCGCCCGACGGGGTGGCGCTCTTCACGGTCACCACAATTTTATCGCCGATGGTGGCATAGCGCTTGCCCGTGCCACCCAGTACGCGGATACAGAGAACCTCTTTGGCCCCGCTGTTGTCGGCTACTGACAGTCTGCTTTCTTGTTGTATCATGGCTTACTTCGCTCTTTCAATGATTTCTACTAATCTCCAACGCTTGGTCTTGCTCAGGGGGCGGGTCTCGGCGATGCGGACCGTATCCCCTGCGTTGCAGCTGTTGGCGTCGTCGTGTGCGACAAATTTCTTGGTCTTGTTCACGAACTTGCCGTAGATCGGATGTTTCTCCTTACGCTTGATGGCAACCGTAATGGATTTATCCATCTTGTTGCTGACAACCACCCCGATTCTTTCTTTTCTGAGATTTCTTTCCATGGGTAATTACGCTTTTACAGTTTCTTTCTGGCCCAGAATCGTCAGCATGCGAGCGATATCCCTGCGGGCCTTTCTGATCAGGGTGGGATTCTCTACCGGTGAGACGGCATGGTTGACCTTCATGCGAAGAAGGTTGGCCTTCTCTGCCTCGATCCGCTCGGCGAGTTCCGCTGCGGAAAGTTCTCTGATTTCTGAAGTTTTCATGTCTCTCTTAGATTGATGTTTCGGTATAGTCTCGTCTCACAATGAACTTGGTGGTAATCGGAAGCTTCTGGGCACCCAGGCGGAGCGCTTCCTGCGCAATGGCCAGGGGCACGCCTTCGGCTTCGAAGAGGATGCGGCCGGGGGTAACGGGGGCCACGAATCCTTCGGGAGCACCCTTACCTTTACCCATACGCACCTCAGCGGGTTTCTTCGTGATCGGCTTGTCCGGGAAGATCCGGATCCAAAGCTGACCTTCACGTTTCATATAGCGCACGATAGCCTGACGTGCGGCCTCGATCTGACGGCCGGTAATCCAGGTGGACTCCATAGCCTTGATGCCGAAGGAACCGAACGCAAGCTGGGCTCCGCGCTGGGCGTTGCCTTTCATGCGCCCCTTCTGCATCCTTCTGAATTTCGTTCTTTTTGGCTGTAACATTGTTGTATCGCTTTAAGAAGTCCTACTTATTCGATTTTCTGTCCCTGCCGCCGCGACGGTCGCCACGGCCGCGACGGTCGCCGCGATCGCCACGTTCACCGCGGAAACCTCCGCGGTCACCGCCCTGAGAAGGCGCAGCGCCGGTGATTTCGAACAGGTCGCGTTTGGCATATACCTCACCGTTGCAAATCCACACTTTCACGCCGAGGATACCCACCTTCGTGAGTGCCTCGCACAGCGCGTAGTCGATGTCGGCGCGGAACGTGTGCAGCGGAATACGGCCCTCTTTGAAGGTCTCGCTGCGGGCCATTTCGGCGCCGCCCACGCGGCCCGAGATCTGGATCTTCACGCCTTCGGCGCCCATGCGCATCGTCGAAGCGATGGCGGTCTTCACGGCGCGGCGGTAAGAGATACGGCCTTCGAGCTGGCGGGCGATGTTGTTGCCGACGATCACGGCGTCCAGTTCGGGACGTTTTACCTCGAAGATATTGATCTGAACCTCCTTGCCGGTGAGTTTGCGCAGCTCTTCCTTCAGCTTGTCGACCTCCTGGCCGCCTTTGCCGATGATGATGCCGGGACGGGCCGTCGAGATGGTGACGGTCACCAGTTTCAGCGTACGCTCGATGATGATCTTCGAGATGCTTGCTTTGGCCAGACGGGCGCCCAGGTATTTACGAATCTTGGAGTCTTCGACCAGCTTGCTCGAAAAATCCTTGCCGCCGTACCAGTTGGAATCCCAACCGCGTACGATACCGAGTCTGTTTGCTATCGGATTAACTTTCTGTCCCATCTGCTTTGCTTTTTTTATCTTCTTTAACTACCATTTTGTCCACCACGATCGTCACGCTGTTCGAGCGCTTGCGGATGCGGTGGGCGCGACCCTGGGGCGCAGCCTGGATACGTTTGAGCATCGTGCCGCCGTTGACAAAAATCTCGCTTACGCAGAGCTTGTTGTCCTCGAGGCGCTGACCCTCGTTCTTCTGCTCCCAGTTGGCGATGGCCGAACGAAGCAGTTTTTCCAATTTGATCGAGGCCGCCTTCTTGCTGAAGCGAAGCATACCCAAAGCCCGGTTGATCTCAACGCCGCGGATCGTGTCGGCCACGATGCGCATCTTCAGAGGCGAGGTAGGACAATCGTTCAGGATCGCGATCGCCTTCTGCTTCTTTTCGGCTTTGTACTGTTCGGCCATTATGTGTTTTCTTGAACCCATCTTTACCTACTATTTTTTCTTGTTACCTGAATGGCCACGGAAGGTACGAGTCGGGGCGAATTCGCCCAGCTTGTGACCCACCATGTTCTCTGTTACATAGACCGGGATAAACTTGTTCCCGTTGTGGACGGCGATCGTCTGGCCGACGAAATCGGGCGAGATCATGCTCGCACGCGACCACGTCTTGATGACGCTCTTCTTCCCCCCCTCGTTCTGCGCGATCACCCGCGACTCCAACTTGGGTTCGATATACGGTCCTTTTTTTAATGAACGGCTCATTACGCTACTATTTTAAATTTATTTTTTCCTTCCTGATACAATGAACTTAGAAGTGGTTTTCTTCGGGTTCCGGGTTTTGTAGCCCTTGGCCAGAAGACCTTTGCGCGAGCGGGGATGGCCTCCCGAGCTGCGTCCTTCACCACCACCCATCGGGTGATCCACCGGGTTCATCGTCACACCGCGGTTGCGCGGACGGCGGCCCAGCCAGCGGCGGCGGCCGGCCTTACCGTGCGATTCGAGGCTGTGGTCGGGGTTCGACACGGCTCCGATCGTAGCGCGGCAGGTAACGAGTACCATGCGAGTCTCGCCCGAAGGAAGTTTGATAATAGCGAATTTACCTTCACGAGCCAGAAGCTGTGCGTAGGTACCGGCACTGCGCGCCATCGCGGCGCCCTGGCCGGGGTAGAGTTCGATGTTGTGTACCACCGTACCCAGCGGAATGTCCGCGAGGAACAGCGTGTTGCCCACTTCGGGAGCCGCACCGGCGCCCGTAGAGACTACTTGGCCGACCTTCAGCCCGTTGGGAGCCAGCATATAGCGCTTCTCGCCGTCGGGGTAAGCCAGCAACGCGATGCGTGCCGAACGGTTCGGGTCGTATTCGATGGTCTTGACCGTAGCGGCCATGGTATCCTTATCGCGTTTGAAGTCGATGACGCGGTACATCTTCTTGTGGCCGCCGCCGATGTAACGGACGGTCATCTTACCGCTGTTGTTACGGCCGCCGGAGTTCTTCAGCGGAGCCAACAGCGACTTCTCGGGTGTGGACGAAGTAATATCGTCGAAGGTACCGATCACTTTGTGGCGGGTACCCGGGGTCATGGGTTTGAATTTTCTTACTGCCATCTCTCTTAGATATTACTGTAAAAATCAATCTTGTCGCCGTCCTTGAGCGTTACGAACGCCTTCTTGAAGTTGTTCGCACGGCCGCTCAGCAGACCGGCGCGCGTGTAGCGGCTTTTGGCCTTGCCCATGTAGTTGGCGGTGTTGACCTCGGTCACGACCACCCCGTACATCGCTTCGACGGCCGCCTTGATTTCCAGCTTATTGGCCCTCGGATCCACGATGAAACCGTAACGGTTCAGCTTATCGCCCTGAGCCGTCATTCTCTCGGTTAAAATTGGCTTAATTAAAATATCCATTTCTCTTGAATGATTACAATCCGAACATTTGGTTAACGGCCTCTACCGAAGTCTCGGCCAGCACGATGCCCGCTGCGTTCATCACGTCGTAAGTGTTCAGGTTCGAAGCCGGAATCACCTTCACGTTCTGAAGGTTGCGTGCGGACAGGGAGACTACCGGGTTGGTCTCGGGGAGCACCACCAGAATCTTCTTGCCGTCGAGCTTGAGGTTTTTGGTAATGGCGATGAACTCCTTGGTTTTGGGAGCCTCCATAGCGAAGTCTTCCACCACGGTGATCGCATTATCCTTGGCCTTGTAGGTCAGCGCGCTCTTACGGGCGAGCTGCTTGAGTTTCTTGTTCAGCTTGAAGCTGTAGTCGCGGGGAACCGGACCGAATACGCGGCCGCCGCCCGGGAACAACGGAGAAAGAATGCTGCCGCTGCGTGCGCCGCCGGTACCTTTCTGCTTCTTCAGCTTGCGGGTCGAACCCATCACTTCGTTACGCTGCTTCGATTTGTGCGTGCCCTGGCGTTTGTTGGCCAGATACTGCTTCACATCGAGATAAATCGCATGGTTGTTAGGTTCGATACCGAAAATCTCATCGTTCAGGGTGGCCTTCTTGCCGGTCTCTGCGCCTGAAATATTATAAATTGCTACTTCCATCTTAGTCTTCGATTAATAAGTATGAACCTTTGGCGCCGGGAATGGAGCCTTTCACCAGAAGCAGGTTGTTCTCGGGAAGCTTCTTGAGGATACGCAGGTTGAGCACCTTGACCTGGTCGCCGCCCGTCTGGCCCGGCAGGCGCTTGCCCTTGAACACGCGCGAGGGGTAAGACGACGCACCCAGCGAACCGGGTTTGCGCTGACGGTTGTGCTGGCCGTGGGTCTGGCCGCCGACACCGGCGAAGCCGTGGCGTTTCACAACGCCCTGGAAACCTTTTCCCTTTGAAATACCGGTCACGTCGACCCAGTCGTTGTCCTCGAAAACGTCTACCGTGAGCACGTCGCCCAGGTTCAGCTCGCCTTCGAAGCTGCCGAACTCGGCCATCTTGCGCTTGGGAGCGACACCGGCCTTCTTGAAGTGGCCCAGCAGGCATTTGTTCGTGTTTTTCTCCGCTTTGTCGTCATAGGCAATCTGAACCGCCGAGTAGCCATCCTTCTCGACTGTTTTCACTTGCGTAACCACACACGGACCGGCCTCGATGACCGTGCACGGAATGTTCTTACCCTCTTCGTTGAACACCGAGGTCATTCCGATTTTCTTTCCAATTAGTCCTGACATTTTTGTCGTTTGGTTTGATTGTTTGAGAGCGCGTCCACTCGGAACGTCCATTGCTGCCGAACGTCGCCGGGCAACCTTCCCGAGCCTTCGCCCTTTGTAAAAGTGTTGCTATCGTGTTGAAAAATTCCGATCTGAACAACCGGGTGGGTCCCTGCCCCTGCGGGAGACGCGGCCGGGCCGGCCGGAAGCCGGCAGCCGTCACGTCGTCCGAAGGTCGGAGCACCCCGCCCCGTCCTATCACACCTTGATCTCAACCTCCACACCGCTGGGCAACTCGAGTTTCATCAGCGCGTCGATCGTTTTGGGCGTCGAGCTGTAGATGTCGAGGATACGTTTGCAGGTGGAAAGCTCGAACTGCTCGCGGGCCTTCTTGTTCACGAAGGTCGAGCGGTTCACCGTGAAGATCTTCTTCTGCGTCGGCAGCGGAATAGGTCCGCTGACCACGGCGCCGGTGCCCTTGACGGTCTTTACGATCTTCTCTGCCGACTTGTCGACCAGGTTGTGATCGTATGCTTTCAGTTTGATTCTTATTTTCTGGCTCATAATCTTGATTATTCTACGGATCCTTTTTTACCACTTGATTTCTCGATGATCTCCTTGGCCAGGCCTGCGGGTACTTCGTCGAAGTGCGAGAACTCCATCGAAGAGGTCGCGCGGCCCGAAGAGATCGTACGCAATACGGTCACATAACCGAACATCTCAGAGAGGGGAACCTTCGCGTTCACCACGCGGGCGGTGCCTTTGCTCTCCATGCCGTTGATCTGTCCGCGACGCTTGTTCAGGTCGCCGATGATGTCACCCATGTTCTCTTCGGGGGTCACCACCTCGACCGACATGATCGGTTCGAGAATAACGGGGGATGCCTTGCGAGCGGCTTCACGGAAACCGTTGCGGGCGCAGATTTCGAAAGAAAGCGCGTCGGAGTCGACCGGGTGGAACGATCCGTCGATCACCGTAACCTTCATGCTGTCGAGCGGGAAGCCTGCCAGCGGACCGTTGGTCATCGAAGACTCGAAGCCTTTCTGGATCGCAGGAATATACTCCTTGGGAATGTTACCGCCCTTGACAACATCCTCGAACTGCAGGCCAACCTTGCCTTCCTCGGAAGGACCGATCTCGAAGATAATGTCGGCGAACTTACCGCGGCCGCCGGTCTGCTTCTTGAACACCTCGCGGTGCTGAACCTTCGATTTGAGCGACTCCTTGTAGTTCACCTGCGGGGCACCCTGGCTGATCTCCACGCCGAATTCGCGTTTGAGACGGTCCACGATGATCTCGAGGTGAAGCTCGCCCATACCGCTGATGACGGTCTGGCCGCTGTCCTCGTCGGTCTTCACCGTGAAGGTCGGGTCTTCCTCGGAGAGCTTGCCCAGCGCGATGCCGAGCTTGTCGAGGTCTTTCTGCGTCTTGGGCTCGATAGCCAGACCGATCACCGGTTCGGGGAAGGTGATCGACTCGAGTACGATCGGATGGCTCTCGTCGCAGAGCGTATCGCCGGTGCGGATATCCTTGAAACCTACGGCAGCGCAGATGTCGCCGGCGCCCACGATTTCCATCGGGTTCTGCTTGTTGGCGTGCATCTGGTAGAGGCGGCTGATACGCTCCTTCTTGCCGCTGCGGCTGTTGTGCACATACGAACCGGCCTCGAGTTTACCGGAGTAAACACGGACAAAAGCCAGACGGCCTACGAACGGATCGGTGGCGATCTTGAAGGCCAGCCCGCAGAACGGGTCGCTCTCGGTCGGCTTGCGCGAAGTCTCCTCACCGGTGCGCGGGTCGGTTCCGACCACTGCGTCGATATCCAGCGGAGAGGGCAGGAACGCCATCACGTAGTCGAGCAGCAGCTGGACGCCCTTGTTCTTGAACGACGAACCGCAGAGCATCGGAACGATCTGCATGCCGATAGTGGCCTTGCGGATCGCGGCGAGCAACTCGTCGGCAGTGATCGAATCGGGATCCTCGAAGAATTTCTCCATCAGTGCGTCGTCCGTCGCAGCGACCTCTTCGATCAGCTTCGCACGCCACTCGGCAGCCTCGGCTTTCATGTTCTCGGGAATCTCCTCGTAGGTATAATTGACCAGTTCGGCTTTTTTCGCATCGTCGTAAATGATAGCCCTATTATATATAAGGTCTACCAGGCCGGAAAATTTGTCTTCCGCGCCGATGGGCAGTACGACGGGCATCGCGGTGGCGCCGAGGCGCTCCTTGATCTGTGCGCAGACAGCCAGGAAGTCGGCTCCGGTACGGTCCATCTTGTTGACGTAACCCAGGCGGGGTACGCGGTACTTGTCGGCCTGACGCCATACGGTCTCGGACTGGGGCTCAACGCCGCCCACGGCACAGAACGTCGCAACGGCGCCGTCCAGCACACGAAGCGAACGCTCCACCTCGGCGGTGAAGTCCACGTGGCCCGGGGTGTCGATCACGTTGATCTGGTAGGTCTGGTCCTTGTAGTGCCAGAAGGCGGTGGTAGCAGCCGAAGTGATGGTGATACCGCGCTCCTGCTCCTGAACCATCCAGTCCATCGTCGCAGCGCCTTCGTGAACCTCGCCGATCTTGTGGGTCTTACCGGTGTAGAAAAGGATACGCTCGGAGGTAGTGGTTTTACCGGCATCGATGTGAGCCATGATACCGATATTCCTCGTAAATCTTAAATCTCTTGTCGCCATAAATTCTCTTTCCTCTACCGATTAAAATCTAAAGTGTGCAAATGCCTTGTTGGCCTCTGCCATGCGGTGCATCTCCTCCTTGCGTTTGAAGGCGGCACCTTCTTCGTTGTAAGCCGCCTGGATCTCGGCGGCCAGTTTTTCAGCCATGGAGTGGCCCGCGCGCTTGCGAGAGTAAAGGATAAGGTTTCTCATTGCCAAAGAAACTTTGCGCTCGGGTCTCACCTCCGTCGGCACCTGGAACGTAGCGCCGCCGACACGGCGGGACTTCACTTCGACCTGGGGAGTGATATTCTCCAGGGCCTTTTTCCAGATATCGAGGGGAGCCTTGTCTGCATCCTTCATCTTCTCGCCCACGATCTCTACGGCATCGTAGAAAATGTTGTAGGCAATACTCTTCTTACCATCCAGCATAAGGTTGTTGACGAACCTCGTCACAAGCACGTCTCCGAACTTGGGATCTGGAAGTAGAATTCGCTTTTTAGGCTTCGCTTTTCTCATTACTTAAAAATTGTTAAAAATCTTTGGGGTTTCAATTTCGTTCTTTGCATTACTTCTTCTTTGCGGCTGCCGCACCCTCTTTGGGCCGTTTGGCACCGTATTTCGAGCGGCGCTGACGGCGTCCGTCCACACCGGCCGAGTCCAGGGCGCCGCGCACCAGGTGGTAACGCACGCCGGGGAGGTCCTTCACACGGCCGCCGCGCACCAGCACGATCGAGTGCTCCTGCAGGTTGTGACCTTCGCCCGGAATGTAGGCGTTCACTTCCTTGCCGTTGGTCAGGCGAACCCTGGCCACCTTCCGCATCGCCGAGTTCGGCTTCTTCGGGGTCGTCGTGTACACACGCACACAAACGCCACGACGCTGCGGACACGCATCCAACGCCGGAGCCTTACTGGTAAAGCTGGGCGTCAATCTTCCTTTCCGTACTAACTGTTGAATCGTTGGCATTTCAAATCCTTTACTTTAATTACTTTATCCTTTACTCAAGGGCATAAAATCCCCTTACATTTATACAAAACGGACTGCAAAGATACCGCTTTTTTCCAAACCTGCAAATTCCCGCATGCTTTTTTCGCTGATAATCCGCTGTTTTAGGCGGTTATTCCATATTTTCACACCGTTTCATATATCGTTTTTACAAATGATTCCACAATTTTCATCAGAAAAACAAATACCACTGCATTAAGCACTGACAATCAAACAATTACAAACAGAACAAAAAGAGGCCTGAAAAGTTCACCGTTTTCGATTATCTTTGCGAAAGGAACCGCCCGGCTGAAGGCCCACGTACGAAGGACGCGCGCCCGTCGCCGGGAAACCACCGAAAACAGTATGAAAAAACAGTTTTTCCTAAACCTGTCGCTCGCGCTGCTGCTTTGCACGGGCACAACCTTCGCCCAGCGGGTAGATACGGTAGCCGTACTGAGCCCGTCGATGCACAAAACCGTCAAAAGCGTCGTGGTACTGCCCGCCAGCTACGACCAATCGCCAGAGAAGCGGTATCCGGTCGTTTATCTGCTGCACGGGCACGGCGGCAACTACGCCGCCTACGTAAACCAGACACGGCCCCAACTCCCGCAGGACGCCTCGAATATGGAATTCATCGCGGTCTGCCCCGACGGCGGCAGGGACAGCTGGTACTGGGACAGCCCCGCCGACCCGAAAAACCGCTACGAAACATTCGTCGCTTCCGAATTGGTCAAATACATCGACAAGCATTACCGGACGAAAGCCGACCGCACCGGGCGTGCGATCACCGGTTTCAGCATGGGGGGCCACGGCGCGCTGTGGCTCGCGTTCCGCCACCCGGAGACCTTCGGGGCCTGCGGCTCGATGAGCGGCGGCGTGGACATCCGCCCCTTTCCCGACCAGTGGGGCATGAAACGCTGGCTCGGCGAATACGCCGACCATCCGAAAGTGTGGGACGACTACACGGTCGCAACACAACTCTACCGCCTGCGTCCCGAACCGCACGTACTGGGAGGCCGCAGCAACGACTGGCTCGGGAAATCGGAGGTGCGCCGTCCGGCGATCATCATCGACTGCGGTACGGACGACTTTTTCTACGGGGTCAACCTGGCGCTGCACGAAGCGATGCTGCACAACAACATCGCGCACACGTTCATCGTGCGCCCCGGGTCGCACAACCACGACTACTGGCGCAACGCACTGGAATACCAGCTGCTCTTCTTCCACAACTATTTCGACCGGGAAGCGCAGCCGCAATAGCCACTAAACCGGGAGAGCGCATGCCGGGACCCGGTGTAAGGCCGGAGAAAGCCGGCACAATACTGTTATCAGCATGAATAACGCAATGGATGCATGGATGCAAACGATTCCCTGGTGGGTCTGGCCCTTGGCCGTCTGGGACGCCGCATGGAAAATGGCCGGCTGCTGGAAAGCGGCCCGTAACGGCCACCTGGCCTGGTTCATCGGATTGGCCCTGCTCAACACCGTGGGCATCCTGCCGGTTATCTACATCCTGACGCACCGCAGCGAGCCGGCCAGCAAGCCCGGCAACCGGCACGACGATGCCCCCGGTCCGGCTCCGGAAAACTAAACGACAACTCTCTGCACGATGCTCAGGTACAATTTTCGCACGTCGGAACGCATGCCCGGGAAAAACAGATGGAGCAGTACGGTTTACACCGGAACCTGCAGCGAAAGAATCGTGCTGTCGGGGTTGCTGGTCGTAACGGCGGCGGCCATGCTGGTTGCACCGCTGTCGGCACGGGGTACCGAAAATACGCCGGAGAGCAGCCATATCTTTGCAACGGAAGCCGTGACAGCCACAGGGAACGCATCGCCCGCAGAGGAGATCGGCTCCATCGTGGCGGCAACGGCCCCGACAAGGAACCCGGCCGAAACATCCCCCCAGCCTCCAACTACCGGCGCGGGGGCTGCGGCAAGCCGAACGCCCCGGGTCGATACGCTTACCGTCTGGAGCACGGCGATGCACAAACCGGTAAAAAATGTGGTGATCCTGCCCGCCGATTACGGACAGGACACTGCGCGGCGCTGGCCGGTGGTCTACCTGCTGCACGGTTTCCGCGGACGTTACGACACCTGGATCGGCAAGACGCAACCCGGGCTGCCCGAAGCGGCCTCGCGCACGGGTGAGGTCATCGTCTGCCCCGACGGGGGTTACAGCAGTTGGTACTGGGACAGCCCCACAGACCCGTCGATGCGTTATGAAACCTATGTCGCGGAAGAGTTGGTCTCGGCGATCGACAGCCTTTACCGCACCCGGAACGGACGCGGGGGACGGGCGATCACCGGTTACAGCATGGGCGGACACGGCGCGCTGTACCTCGCGCTGCGGCACCCGGAGACCTTCGGGGCCTGCGGGTCGATGAGCGGCGGTGTGGAGCTGTGCCCCTTCCCGAAAAACTGGGACATCGAAAAGCGCCTCGGCCCCTACCGCGACAATCCGCAGCGGTGGGAAGAGTATTCGGTGATGGGACAGCTCTGGCGGGCCGTTCCGTTCAACGACCGCAGCCGGGAAGTGGCGGGCCTTCCCGCGCAGGATCCCTCGTCGGAACTGCAGCCGGGACAGCTGGCGATCTTTATCGACTGCGGCACCGAGGATTACTTTTACGCGGTAAACCTGCGCCTGCACGAAGAACTGCTCTACCGCAACGTCCCGCATGAATTCATCGTGCGTCCCGGACGGCACACGCACGACTATTGGCGCCATGCCGTGGAGTACCACCTGCTCTTTTTCCGCGATTTTTTCGCCCGGGAAACACAGCCCCAGTAACGCAGGAGCCCCCGGAAAATAAATACCGGGGCAGGAACAAGAAAAAGCCGAGGGCGGAAATACAAAAAACAAAAGCAGAGACGAAGGCGCGAACAAAAAGGCAGGTAGGAAGAGAGGCAGACCGAAGACCCGAAACAGCGACAGGAACGGAACAAGGGCAAGCGAACGCATGCAGCCGGCACGGCAGGACGGAAGCACCGGCGGGAGCCACACGCGGTTCCGGCCGATCCCGGACATCGACACCGATCCAAACGACCTGCGACAAAAAACAACGACACCATGGACAAACAGCATACCTTCACGCTCGAAGCCGAAGGCGACGAGCGCATCTGGCGGCAGATGAACGTGCACCTGCACCTCTACTCGTTCGACGCGGAAGGGAATCCCTGCGGCGTCGCGAGCGCCGACAACGGCAACGACCGCACCGGGACGAAACTGAGCGTCACGACTCCCGTCCCGGCCGCCGAAACGGCCGTCTGCCTCTATGTGGTTCCGTGCGGGCTGCCCGAATCGGACCGAGTATCGGATTCGCCGCCGCTGAAACTGACCCTGCGCGTACTGCGCGACGGCACGGTGATCGACACGCTCGAACGCCGGGTCAACCAGTTCGGCGGCGACCAGCTGATCGGGAAGCGGTACAAATAACAATACGAAACAGTACAAACGCCGGATGCCGACCCGGCAATACAGACTAAGACGCAGCCCTGGAGAAACCGGAAAGTATGCTCTATACAAACACAGGAAACAGGGCCGATCGTCTATCGGCCCTACGTTAATCGGGCCGCCAGTTTATCAGCCCGTTCCGTTTACCGGGAAGCGGCGGCTGTTCGCCGGGAAAGGGTCGCCGTTCACCGAAAACCGCTTGGACGGGAGCCGGAGGCAGTCTACTTTTGCGCCGAAACCCAAATCAGGAAAGCTATGAAATTCAATCCCGGCAAAACTTTCGGATGGCTGCTGCTGCTCGCGGCAACGGTACTGATCCTCTCGGTCACGGGAATCGTCCCCGGCTGGGCGACGCGCATGATCGTCTCGTGGCAGGCGCTGTTCGTACTGCTCGGGGTGCACCTGCTGCTGACACGGCGCGATGGATTCGGGTGCGCCGTCCTCTGCACGGGCGCCTACTTCATGATCCCGCACGTTTACCGGGTGCTGGGCATGCCGATGCCTTTCGAGAAGAGCCTGCTCACGACCCTCTTTTTCGCCGCACTGCTCTTAGCGGCGGGGCTTGAAATGCTAAAAGTGGGGACAAAGCACGGGTAAACCGGAAACAAAACAAGAGCCGACCGGAGGCGGTCGGAAGAAAGTGTGTGAATAAATAAAGAGAGAAGAGAGAGAACCCCTACATAAAAGCGGCAAGCGACAAAACAACGAGCGGCGCAGATAACATCTGCGCCGCTCGTTCCAATTCCGGGCCGTTACCGTACCGGATCGTAATCCTCCGCAGCCGGAGTGGACGATGCACCGGCGATCTTAAAACCCGGAACCGAGACCAAACCGGAGCCGGAACCGGGCCTGCCGCCTCCCTAACGGATCTTACGCACCCCGGTATTCCAGAACAGGAACGAATAGGTGTCGGTCAGCTCGTCGATCTTCTTCGAGGTGGGCTTGCCCGCCCCATGGCCCGCATCGGTGTCGATGCGGATCAGCGCCGGGCGGTCGCACCCCTGTGCGGCCTGCAGCGTCGCCGCAAACTTGAACGAATGGGCCGGAACCACCCGGTCGTCGTGGTCGGCGGTGGTGATCAGCGTGGCCGGATAGCAGGTTCCCTTGCGGATGTTGTGCAACGGCGAATAGGCGTACAGGTAGGGGAACTGCTCCGCATTGTCGCTGCTGCCGTACTCGACGGCCCAGCCCCAGCCGCAGGTGAAATACTGGTAACGCAGCATATCCATCACCCCCACGGCAGGCAGTGCGACAGCGAACAGGTCGGGCCGCTGGGTCATGCAGGCGCCCACGAGCAGGCCGCCGTTCGACCCGCCGGCGATCGCCAGTTTTTCAGGCGACGTATAGCCCTCGCGGATCAGGTACTCCCCGGCGGCGATAAAGTCGTCGAACACGTTCTGCTTGTTGGCGAGCATGCCCGCCTTGTGCCACGCCTCGCCGTACTCGCCGCCGCCGCGCAGGTTCGCCAGCGCATAAATGCCGCCCTGCTCCATCAGCAGGATGTGCTGCGGCGCGAAACCGGGCGTGCGGTTGATGTTGAAACCGCCGTAACCGTACAGGTAGACCGGATTGGAGCCGTCGCGCCTGAGGTCTTTGCGGTGCACGAGGAACATCGACACCTGCGTGCCGTCCTTACTCGGATAGAAGACCTGCTCGGCGACGAACTCGCCGGGATCGAACGTCACGGACGGCGTTTTGAACGGTTCGGAAGCACCCGACGAAAGGTCGTAACGGTAGATTTCGGTGGGCATCGTAAAGCTCGAATAAGCATAAAAAGCCTCCCGGGCCGAAGAGTCGCCCTCCATGCCGGTGACGGTGCCGATACCCGGCAGCTCCACGTCGCGCACTTTCTCACCCGAGAGCGTATACTGGCTCACGCGGCTCTGCGCCTTGTCGAGCCAGAAAACCATCAGGTTGCCGCCCGCGGTGACGGCTCCCTCCATCAGGCAGTCGCCTTCGGGAACGAGAGTCGTAACGACGGGTGTCACACCGGAGAGGTCGGCCTGCAACAACCGCCCGTTCGATGCGCCGTCGTTCGTGTAGAACACCGCCTTGCCGTCACGGCCGTAGACGAGCGAATAGTCGTATGCGAAACCGGGGAAGAGCACTTTGAAGCCGTATCCGGGCGTGGTTACTTTGGAAACAGAGGCGCGGGCCGGGGCGGACATCCGGGCCGGGGCAGCGGAAGCCGGATCGAGCTTTTTATACAGGATTTCGGTACCGCTGGTACCTTCGGTAGCGGTAATGAAAAGCATCCGTCCGTCGCGGCTCACCGACGCGGAGAGATACCGCAGCGGATGCTGCGGATCGCTGTACACCAGTTCATCGGCATCCTGCGGCGTGCCGAGCCGGTGGTAATAGACCTTCTGGTCGCGGTTCTGGCCCGAGAGCAGCTGTGCCCGGTCGGGTTCGTCGTAGCCGCTGTAATAGAACCCCTCGCCGCTCCACACCGCACCGGAAAACTTGACCCAGCGGATCACGTCGGGCAGCGTGCGGCCCGTAGCGGTCTCCATCACGCGGATCTCGACCCAGTCGGAGCCGGCCGACGCGGCGGCATAGGCCAGGTAGCGGTCGTCCTTCGAAAAGGAGACGTCGATCAGCGCGACGGTACCCTGATCGCTGAGCGTATTGGGATCGAGGAAGGGTTCCGGCTTGCCGCTGAGGCCCTGCTGGCGGTAGAGCACGCTCTGGTTGCGCAGGCCGTCGTTCTCGAAAAAGAAGTAGTATCCGCCCACTTTGCGCGGAACGTCGTACTTGGGGTAGTTCCACAGCTCGGTGAGACGGCCCCGGATTTTGTCCCGGTAAGGAATCTGTGCGAGGTAGTGCTGCGTCACCTCGTTCTCGGCACGCACCCACGCCGCGGTTTCGGAAGCGTTGTCATCCTCCATCCAACGGTAGGGATCCTCCACCCGGGTGCCGAAATAGTCGTCTACGGTGGAATCCATCCGTGCGACGGGATAATCTTTCACGGTAATCTTTTTCATTTCGCTGCGGCATGCCGCCAGGGCCAGCATCAAAACCGGCAACGCTGCGGCGTAAAATATTTTTTTCATCCTTCTGGCATATTTGTGCGCGGTTCGGAACAACCGGCCGGAAACAAAGGTAGCGATATTCATAGAAAATTCATATATTTGTTGTACGGACAGCAATCAAAAACACAAAGAGATATGTACGAAAATCTGAAAAAAGAGGTAGAGCTGGTGTGGGAGGACCACGACCACATCCGTGACGACCAGGCCAAAATCGCGATCCGCGAAACGGTGCGCCTGCTCGATGAAGGCCAGATACGCGTTGCGAATCCGAACGAGGATGGCTCATGGAGTGTCAACGAGTGGGTGAAAAAGGCTATTCTGCTCTATTTTCCGATCCAGCGGGTCGAGACCCAAACGGCCGGTCCGATGGAGTACAACGATAAAATTCCGCTCAAAAACGGATTCGACCGCCTCGGCGTGCGCGTCGTCCCCCCCGCAGTGGCCCGTTACGGCGCATACCTGGCGCCGGGATCGATCCTGATGCCCTGTTACGTGAACATCGGCGCCTATGTCGACACCGGTTCGCTCGTGGACACATGGGCCACGGTCGGATCGTGCGCGCAGATCGGCAAAAACGTCCACCTGAGCGGCGGCGTGGGCATCGGCGGCGTACTGGAACCGATCCAGGGCTCGCCCGTAATCATCGAGGACGAATGCTTCATCGGCAGCCGCTGCATCGTGGTCGAAGGGGCTCACATCCGCAAAGGAGCCGTGCTGGGCGCTGGTGTGGTGATCACCGGATCGACCAAAATTATCGACGTATCGGGCCCGGAACCCGTCGAGTACCGCGGCGAAGTGCCCGAACGCTCGGTGGTGATTCCCGGCACGCTGCCAAAAAAATTCCCCGCCGGGCAGTACGACGTGCCGTGCGCGCTGATTATCGGCAAGCGCAAGGCCTCGACCGACGCGAAAACCACGCTCAACGACGCGCTGCGCACGTACGACGTGATGATTTAACCCTGAATATCCGGTACGCCCGGGGAACGGGTACCGTCCCGCGCCCCTGGACGGCCGGGAAACGGACAAGTAACCGAAACCCACCGGACGAACCGCCGGCGTTCCGCAGAGCGGACGGGCAGAAAACAGCGTAACGGACAGGAAGCGGCGTAACGGCAAAAAACGGCCGGGGCGCCAGCAAACAACGGAGCGCTGAGAGGCCGGACGCCTCCCATAAAAAAGTGTCAACGGCAAAACTCAACCGGAAAAGCACAACAGAAACAGCACAGCCGGAACCATAACCGGAAAAGCAAATAAGGAAACGAGTGCCGTACCCTACCGCAGAGGACAGGGGAGGTTCCCGTTTCCGGTAATTCTCGGCAAAACGCGCGCATCCGCCCTCTCCCCGGGCCCGGTACGGGCCACAACTGCGGAAAGGACAGGTATTGTGCCCGCCTGCCGGCAACTTTATAGGCGTGATCGTACAAATACTCATTCTGCTGGGCGCCGTCGGACTCTTCCTCTTCGGGATGAAGACGATGAGCGAGGCGTTGCAGAAGCTTTCGGGGCACCGACTCAGGAACATGCTCACAACCATGGCCGGGTCGCCGGTGCGCGGTATCGTGGCCTCGACGGCCATTACCGCGCTGGTGCAATCCTCCAGCGCCGTTACGGTGATGATCGTCAGTTTCGTCAATGCGGGCATGCTGCACCTGACCCAGGCGATCGCCATGGTGATGGGCGCGAACATCGGAACGACCGTCACGGCATGGCTCGTCGTGCTGTTCGGAATCAGTTTCGACATCGACCTGGCCGCCGTGCCGCTGATCGCATTCGCCGCACCGCTGTTGTTACTGCGTAGCGAACGGCTCCGCAACCTCGGTAACACGCTGATCGGACTGGCCCTGATGCTGCTGGCGATCCACATCCTACGCGATGCGGTCACGCATTTCTCTACCCTGTCCTCTTTCGAGAACTACATCACACTGCTCCGGGGGCACGGCCACTGGTCGCCGCTGCTGTTCGTGCTGGCGGGCGCCGCGATGACCGCAGTGCTGCAATCCTCGAGTGCTACCACGGCACTCGCCATCATCCTGTGCAGCACCGGAGTAATCCCGTTCAAATGCGCCATGGCGCTGATCCTCGGCGACAACGTCGGAACGACGCTGACAGCCAATATCGCCGCCACCATGACGAATACCGACGGCAAACGGGCAGCCCTTTCACACCTGCTCTTCAACCTGGTCGGCGTACTGTGGGCGCTCCCGCTGCTGGCAGTTCTCGCCCGGGGAATCGCCTCGCTGGTGGCCGCTTTCGGCGGTGTTTCGCCGTTGCTCAACGGCTCGCCTTCACAGGCGGTGGCCCTCGCGCTGTTCCACACCCTGTTCAATGTCGTCAACACATTGCTGCTGGCAGGCTTCATCCCGCAGGCGGCACACGCGCTCGACAGGCTGATTCCCGGCGACCGGCATGCGAAACGGACGAGCCCGCTGGAAGGTTCGGCACTCGTCTCGACCAGCGAAATGGGCCTTTACCAGGCACGGGAAAACCTGGCGCTCTGCATGAAACGCGGAGGCGAACTGACAGCGCGCGTGAAGACTTACTTCGGAGAAGTCAATGCGGACAACGCACAGGAACTGTTCCTGCTGGTCCGCCAACGCTCGGACGAAGAACAAACCGCATACAAGCAACTCGAACAACAGCTCGCACGGCTCACGCAGCAGGAGCTGAGCCAGGAGGGGCGCCTGCTCGTGCAGGCGATGAACCAGTTGCTCACGCAACTGCGGGCCGCCACATGGCTCAGCGTCACGGCAGCGCAGGTGATCCGGCGCAAAAAAGAGCGCAACATCTGGTTCACACAACCGATGCGGGAAGACCTGGGCGTCTACTTCTCGATCATCCAGGAAGCCTATTTCATCACGCACAACAACCTGACCAGCGACCGCGAAGGGCTGCCGCAGCGCGAAGATCGCCGCATCCGGATGCAGGCCTTCCTCGAGGAATTCTCCGTATCGCTCGAAGAGAAATACCTCAACCCGGACGACGAACAAGAGACCCACTACCAGGCGGCCGTGATCTTCGCCGAACTGACCTCGTGCATCGGACGGCTCGCCATGTGCGTGCTCAAGATCGCCGAAGGCACCGCCCAGCTCGAACAGGACCACCAGTAACCCGCAGGCGGATTTACCGCCCCTCCGGGAAACAGCCCTGCCCCCACCAGAAACGACGCCATCCCGCGACGAAAAAACGGCAGGGCAAAACCCAAGCCGAACAAAACCCGATTGATTTCCCATTTTACCCCGGACATGAAAGAAATCCTCGCACAATTCGCCCGGCAGGCGGGCGTAACGATCGACATACTCGAACAGACCGACTCGACGAACAACCGTGCCGCAGAGAGCCGTTACGGCGCCGGGGACGTGGTGATCGCCGAAAGGCAGGAGGCCGGGCGCGGCCAGCGCGGCAACTCGTGGAGCAGCACGCCGGGTGAGAACCTCACGTTTTCGGTCGTACTCCGTCCCGACTTCCTGCCGGCCGAACGGCAATTCCGCATTTCGAAAGCCGTCGCGCTGGCAGTGGCCGACACGATCGCCGAAGCGGGACTCCGCCCCGCGATCAAATGGCCCAACGACATCTACATCGGCGACAGGAAAGTGACCGGGATCCTGATCGAAAACGACCTGATGGGCCCCTACCTTTCCCGGTCGGTAATCGGCATCGGCCTGAACGTAAACCAGACGCGCTTCGATCCCGCGCTGCCGAATCCCACTTCACTGGCAGCCGAAGCGGGACACCCGTTCGACCGGGCGGAGGTATTCATCAGTTTTTACCGCCACCTGGCCGAGCGCTACCGGACGCTGGTCGGGGAAGAAACGGGGGAAACGGGGGAAACGGGGAAGACTGGAAAAACCGGCCCGGTCCGGACACAGGTGGCCAACCAAACGGACAGGCCGGACGAAACAGGCGGCATGGCCGACGGCTACACGCAGCCCCCGACAGGATACGACTGCCCATCGACACTCGACTCGGACTACCTGCGGCTGCTCTACCGACTCGGACAGGAGCACCTGTACACCGACGGACGCACACGGCAGCAATTCCTCGGCACGATCACGGGCGTGCAGCCCGGAGGCGAACTGGAAGTGCGCCACAGCGCCGACGGCCAGCTAAGAAAGTACCTGTTCAAAGAGATCGAATACGTGATCGGCACCCCAGAACCGTGAAATTCCCAAAAGCGCCCGAAAGATTTATACAAATCGGCGGCGTCATCCGAAACTTTGTGATAGCTTTGCGGAAGTTCCGGAAGCGGAGGGAATAAAGCGTGCCAACGGTATCGGGCAAAAGCCCTGAAAACTTTTGCAGCCGGCCGGCAAAACGGCACAACTTGTGAAATCCCTATGCTGAAAGCGCAGACAGGGAAAGCCCGGATCGGGCATGCGGTCCGGGGCACGCAATTTATTCGCAACCCCAGCACGGGCGCGGGCTGAGCGAAAGAGAGCCCGGGAAAGTTTAAAAAAGGTGTAACTTTGTAGCAGTCTCACCGTTGTAATTTTAACCATGGGAGATCAATGACCGTTGCGGAGTACGAAAAGTGTGTGCAAACGCTCTCCGACAACCTCTACCGATTCGCCCTCAAGTCGCTGCGCGACGAAGACCAGGCGAAGGATATCGTGCAGGAGAGTTTCCTGAGACTTTGGGAAAACCGGGAGGCCGTACTCGACGGGAAGGAGAAGTCATACCTGTTCACGATCGCTTACCGGCTCATCATCGACCAGGTACGCCACATCCGGCGCTATACGACCGACGATACGCTGCAACACCGCCCCGACGAGGGAAACCGGGGTTACAGCGGAGCGGGCGAAGTGGTGCAACGCTACCTCGACCAACTGCCGGAGATACAGCGGACGCTGATCCTGCTGCGCGATTACGAAGGCTATTCGTACCAGGAGATGGCCGACATGACCTCGCTGAGCGTGGCGCAGGTGAAAGTCTACATCTTCCGGGCGCGTATGGCGCTCAAACAACAGATCGGAACGATCCGGAACTTACTATAACGATTACGACGATGATCGACGAACACAATTACGAACAGTGGGCGATGGACTACATCGAAGGGACGCTCGGAGCCGAACAGCGGCGGGCTTTCGACGCATTCCTCGCAGGCCATCCGGCTATCGCGGCGCAGATCGGCCCGCTGCAAAGCGACCTGCCGGTACTGCCGCCCGAGACGGTGGTTTACCCCGACAAAACGGGACTGCTGCGCGGACGGACGATTTCGCTGGCCCGCAGGCAGGATCGGCTGCAACGCTTCGGGGCGATGGCTTCGGGAGCCGCCGCCGCGGCCGTCCTTTTCGGCGGACTGCTCTTTTTCCACCCCGGCGAAGGCACCAAAGGGCCCGAGCGGATTGCGGCAGAAGCGGCAGAAGCTTACCCCGAAGGCGCCGAAGCGCTCGCCGCACGGTTCGACCGACAGGAGGCAACCGACACGGGGCATGACGCGACGACCGTTGCCGGAACAGGAAACGCCGGCACCCGCAACAGCATCGCCGCCGCCGTTCCGGCAACGGACGCCACGCACGCTCCGGCAGCCCTCGCCGCACATTACGGAAACACCGGCGACCGCACAGCGGCCAGCGGCCAGGGCACTCCGGCCGGACCCGCCCGGACGGGAAACAGCTCCTCTGCCCCTTCGTTTATCAAACGCACGGATGCGGCTCCGGCCTCGGGAACGGCTGCCGAAACAGGTATTTTCGAAAATTCACTGCCGACGGAAAGTGTGTTGGGTTCGCTGTCGCAGCCTGCCGAACTCTACCTGCCGGAACCTGCCCTGACCGCCGTACCGGTAGCCACCCTGCCGGTCCGCACCCCGGAGCCCCAGTCGCTGATTGCGCACCGTATCGAAACGACCCGGACGGCAACCGCCCGGAATGCCTCGCAGGACGACGGCAGCATCCGCTCGTCGCTGGGTTCGCTGCTCTCGACGCTGAACGACCTGAGCCCGGTATCGCGCTACAACACCACCGAGGAGAGCGGCGTGACCATCGCGTCGTTCATCCACATCAGCAAACGGAAAAGCAGTAATTAACCGGAAATATCCCTGTCCGGAGTCACCCATACCCGGACAGGAGGGCACCTCGGAGCGGAACAGCCAAAAGCCCTGCACGCGGGGAAAGCACGAGAAGCAGGAACTTCGTGGGAAAAGAACCGAAAAAACCGGGGCCATCGTGTAAAACAGAGAGAAAAAACGTATATTTCCTGAACAAGAACAAACCCGTACCGATATATCCGCTCGCAAGAGCCTAACGCAACCGACATGAGAAACCTCCTGATCTTGGCCGCCATACTGCTGATCGCTTCCGGAGCGACGGCGCAGGAAACGGCCCGGCTCTTCACTGTAACGACCTTCAGTGCAACGGATTCGCCTTCCGGCGAGCCGCGCAAACCCAAGGCGCAACCGCCGCAGAGCGCTCAGCAAAAGGCCCAGGCGGGAGAGGAGGCACTCCCCGCAACAGCCCCTGCCGCCGGCCAGACCGCCGGAACCGGGGGAACGGACAAACGAGGGGAAAGAAATAAACGGGACGGCCGTTTTATCCAAAGCTACAAGGTCATGCTGTTCAAAAAACCGGAAGGCAAGGAGCAGACGCGCCGCGTCCTGTGGCGCGACGGCCGCTGGGCCGGAGTCGGCATCCACTACAACGGGCTGGTCACGAACCTCGGCAACTTCTCGCTACCGGACGATGCGAAATACCTCTCGCAAAGTTCCAAATCAATCGGCGTAACCATCAATCCCATCGACTTCATCCTGCTGGGCAACCGTAAAATCCACCTGATGACGGGCCTGGGCTTCGAACTGAACAATTTCCGCTTCGACCAGGACATCGCACTCAAGTACGAAAAGGGCGTAACCGTTCCCGACTACCAATACATCGAACAGGGGATCAAACTCTCCAAATCGAAGCTTTTCACCGCCTATATGAACATTCCGCTGCTGGTCGAGTTCCAGACGGGCCGTAACCACAACTTTTTCATCAACGCGGGCCTCGTGGGCGGACTGCGTATCGGCGCGCATACGAAAATCAAGGGCGACGGCCCGCTGGTCGGAGGCACGGCGAAGGACCACAGCAGTTTCGGGCTGCGTAATTTCCACTACGGATACACCCTGAACTTCGGTTACTCGAACATCGGCTTCAACGTCACCTACTACCATTCGCCGCTGTGGCGCGAAGGCGCGGGCCCACAGGTGCGCCAGATCAACGTGGGCATCTCGCTGGTGCTCTGATCCGGAGACCGGGAACAAATTCCATCGGGAGTACGGGACGTCGCGATCCGGCGGGAGGTAGAGAGAAAGTAGAAAGAAAAGCAAAACGCACACACATTCCGGAAAGCTACAGGGGACACCGTTTACAAACAGGGCTGCAAAGGGTCCGCAGGCGATACAAAACCATTATTCCAAATAATTTCCCGGGCAGGGGCGCTCTTCGGAGCGTCCCTGCCATTTTATCGTGCAAAATCACTATCTTTGTAACGAGGATATTCGCTCCCTTCCGGCACCGGCCGCCGACACGCGACCGCACAGGCCCCGGAAAAGAAGGAATGCTCCCGACCCCACCCGCACAAATTCCGACTGCTATGGAATACACCCCTACCCTTCGCAATTTCGGTCCCGCCCCGACGGCGGACGAAGTGAGCGCGCTGCTCGAAAAGATCGGGCCGCAGGCCCGGCGTAACTGCCGGACAGAAGTGTACAAACGGTGCTTCGGCTGTATCGACCTCACCTCGTTGGGCGCTACGGATTCGCGACGCTCGATCGGTGAATTCACGCGCAAGGCGATCGAGCTGCCCCGGCATTTCCCGGAGGCGGGCAGCGTGGCGTCGATCTGCGTCTATCCGGTTTTCGTCGAGACCGTCGGACTGGCCGCCGGCGATTCCAAAATGGCGATCACCAGCGTGTCGGGGGGATTCCCTTCCTCGCAGACCTACCTGGAGGTGAAAATGCTCGAAACGGCGATGGCCATCGAAAACGGCGCCGATGAGATCGACATCGTCATCAGCATCGGCGAGATGCTCGACGGCGAATACGACCTGGCGGGCAACGAAATCGAAACGCTGCGTGCAGAAATCGGCGACGATGCGATCCTCAAAGTGATCCTCGAATCGGGTACGCTCTCCGATCCGGAACTGATCCACAAGGCGGCGACGATTGCCATGGAGGCGGGCGCGGACTTCATCAAGACCTCGACCGGCAAGAACGGCATCGCCGCGACGCCCGAGGCTGCCGTGGCCATGTGCCTCGCGATCCGCCAGTTCGCCGAAAAAACAGGCCGTAAAGTGGGTTTCAAAGCGGCCGGAGGTATCTCTACGGCCGAAAGCGCGGCACTCTATTACAGCATCGTCGAAGAGATCCTCGGCGAAGAGTGGCTCACGCCCGAGCGCTTCCGCATCGGCGCCAGTTCGCTGGCCAACAACCTCCTCAGCGAGATCGAAGGACGCGAGATCAAATACTTCTAAGGGGAAAGATTCCCGCAACGCTACGGTAACGAACCCTAAAATCCATAGCCTATGAAACGCATCGCTTTTCTGCTGTTGGCGATACATGTTACCATGCTATCGGGTTGTAAAAAAGATGGCGGAACAAATGGCGGAACGACGAAGATTTGGGACATCAACCCTGTTACAGTATCTGTTACGGCAACCGATGCCCAAGGAAACGACTTGCTGAATCCGCAGACCCCCGGCGCCCTGGAAGTAGGCAAAATAAAAGCCCTCTACAAAGGAGAGGAATATGCGTGCGACGAAAAGCTGGCGGCAAGCAAGGCGGTCCTGCCCCGCTTTTACGGCCTGAAGACGGAAAAAAGCGCCCTCGGGATTTGTCTGCTTCGCTTCGGGGAACTCGAAGGAGCACAAAGCTACACGAACGAATCGGTAACAATCATCTGGCCCGACGGCTCCTCCGACCAGATAAGCTTCAACAGGGACTTCAGGTGGAAAGCCAACGGAGACCCTGAGATCAAAGAAAAGTGGTTTCTAAACGGCTCCGAAGTATCCGGAAAACTCGTCAAAATCATAAAATAGACATCAAACAGAATGGTAGTCGGATACGACGGAAGCGCCTTTTCCTGTCGCATCCAACGACTGCAAATACAGCAAACACATGAGCAAGATTACGATCAGCGCCGCGGGAAAACTGCAGGTCCCGCAACAAGTGGAGATACCTTTCATCGAGGGGGACGGCGTCGGCCCCGAAATCACGGCCGTAACGCAAAAGGTCGTGGATGCGGCCGTGACGAAAGCCTATGGCGGGGAGCGCCGCATCCTGTGGAAAGAGGTGCTCGCGGGCGGCAAATCGTTCGAACAGACGGGCAGCTGGCTGCCCGACGAGACGATGCAGGCCTTCCGCGATTATAAGGTGGGCATCAAGGGTCCGCTGACGACCCCCGTGGGCGGCGGTATCCGTTCGCTGAACGTGGCGCTGCGCCAGGAACTGGACCTGTACGTCTGCCTGAGGCCGGTACGGTGGTTCCGCGGCGTGGTGTCGCCCGTGAAAGAACCGCAGAAGGTCGATATGCACATTTTCCGCGAGAACACCGAAGACATCTACGCCGGGATCGAATGGCAGGCCGGAACGCCCGAAGCGGAGAAATTCCTGAAATTCCTCACCGACGAAATGGGCGTGAAGAAGGTGCGTTTCCCGCAAAGTTCATCGTTCGGCGTGAAGCCCGTCTCGCGCGAGGGTTCGCAGCGACTCGTGCGCTCGGCGCTCGAATACGCGGCAACCCGCAAATTACCGTCTGTCACGCTCGTCCACAAAGGCAACATCATGAAATTCACCGAAGGCGGCTTCAAAAACTGGGGTTACGACGTAGCCGAGGCGGAGTTCGCGGAACAGACCTTTACCACGCGTCAGTATGATGCGATCAAAAAGGAACAGGGCGCCGAAGCGGCCGACCGCGCGATGGAAGCGGCCAAAACGGCGGGAAAAGTGATCGTCAAGGACGTGATCGCCGACGCGTTCCTGCAAAACACGCTGCTGATTCCCGAAGAGTATTCGGTGATCGCGACGCTGAACCTCAACGGCGACTACATTTCGGACCAGCTCGCGGCAATGGTGGGCGGCATCGGCATCGCCCCCGGCGCAAATATCAACTACCTCACGGGCCACGCGATCTTCGAAGCGACGCACGGCACCGCACCGAACATTGCGGGCAAGGATACGGTCAATCCCTCTTCGCTGTTGCTTTCGGCGGTGATGATGCTCGAATACCTCGGCTGGAAGGAAGCGGCACTGCTCATCACCGGCGCAATGGAAAGTTCGTTCGAAGCGGGACGCGCCACCGGAGACCTCGCGCGCTTCATGCCCGGCGGTACGGCGCTCTCCACGTCGGCATTCGGCGAAGAGTTGCTCGGCAGGCTGTAACCGCAAAACATCCGAGTTCCCGCAGATGCACGACTGCCCGGCAAAAAAGCGATGGGCAGGAGAGCAACATAAAAGCGGTACACGGGGGAACAAAAAACCTGTTACGAGATAAAATTATCGGAAATTCCAGGCTACACCCCCTAAAATAAACACGGTTGACGGAAAATTTGTAAAATTTTGCCGAAAATCGGATAAATTCGGATACACCTATTCCTTTTTTCCGTGTTTTTCGTACCTTGCCCCTGAAACGACGGCAAATATGCCGGGGAGTCGCTTCTGTCGCCAGAAAAGGAACCTGCCCGGGAATAATCCATCCGAAGGCGGAACGACCCGAAAACAGGACTCTCCGGGAACAGGCGTGCCCGAAAACAGGATTGCCGCTCCCGGATGGGCGGACCGTACGAATAAAGGGGGCTACCCTAAAAGACGAGGCGAAGGCAGAGGTAAAAAGAAATATCACAGAGAACAAACGCAAATCAACTGAGGCTTATGAAAAAGGAGTACATCATCTACAAGCTTTCGGAGTCGATCAAAAGCACGAGCCGCATCGACAACGAACTCTTCACGAAATACAACGTCAAGCGGGGGCTGCGCAACGAAGACCATTCGGGCGTGCTGGTGGGACTGACGCAGATCGGCGACGTGGTCGGCTATGAACGCCTGCCCGAAGGCCTCAAGGCGATCCCCGGCCGGCTGCTTTACCGCGGCATCGACGTGAACGACCTGGTGAAAGGCATCCACGGGGAGAATCGCTTCGGGTTCGAAGAAGCGGCCTTCCTGCTGCTGTCGGGCTACCTGCCCAACCGCGAAGAGCTCGAATCGTTCCAGAGCCTGATTCACGCCTTCATGCCGCTGGGCCAGAAGACCAAGATGAACATCCTCGACCTGGAAGGATCGAACGTGATGAACATCCTCGCGCGCTGCGTACTGGAGATGTACACCTTCGACGAAAACCCCGACGACACCTCGCGCGACAACCTGATGCGCCAGTCGATCGACCTGATCTCGAAGTTCCCGACGATCATCGCCTACGCCTACAACATCATGCGCCACAGCCACGGCAAGACGCTGCACATCCGTCACCCGAAGGAAGAGTACTCAATTGCCGAAAATTTCCTTTACATGCTCAAAGGCGAGTTCTCCGAACTGGAAGCGAAAACCCTCGACCGCGCACTGGTGCTGCATGCCGAACACGGCGGCGGTAACAACTCGACCTTCACGGTACGCGTGACCAGTTCGTCGGGCACCGACACCTACTCGTCGATCGCCGCAGCGATCGGTTCGCTCAAAGGCCCGCTACACGGCGGCGCGAACCTCGCGGTAATGAAGATGTTCGACCACCTCAAGGAGAACATCCGGCACTGGGACAAGGTAACCGAAATCGACCAGTACCTGAACAAGATGCTGCGCAAAGAGGCCTACGACCACACCGGGCTGATCTACGGCATCGGCCATGCGGTCTATACGATTTCCGACCCGCGCGCACTGCTGCTCAAGGAGATGGCCCGGGATCTGGCCAAAGAGAAGGAGCGTGAAGAGGAGTACGCATTCCTCGAACTGCTCGAGGAGCGCGCGATCGAAAACTTCATGAATTTCAAGGGAACGAAGGTCAACAAGCGCGTCTGCGCGAACGTCGACTTCTACTCGGGCTTCGTCTACGACATGATCGGCCTGCCGCAGGAGGTCTTCACGCCGCTCTTCGCGATGAGCCGCATCACGGGCTGGACCGCGCACCGTATCGAAGAGCTGAACTTCGACAGCAAGCGAATCATCCGTCCGGCCTACAAGAACGTCGCCGCCGAACGCAAGTTCGTACCTTTGAAACAGCGGTAGGCGATCGCCGCCGAACGGGCGGAACCTTGCCACATAAAACCACGGTAAACGACGGCATCCGGAATACCGTATACAACCCGGAACCGCATGCAGGCATACTGAAACGGACACGACAGAACGGTTCCCGGCAGGGGGCCGTTCTGTCGTATTCCCGTTTGCCGCCGCAACCGTATTCCGGGCAGAACGCACACAACCCCAAACGCCGGTGCCGCTTTGCGTCGCCGTCTTCCGCGACCCGCCTGCACAAAAACACCCGGATAAAAAATCCCGGTGCAATTTTTTCAACCGAAACAGTCCGCAATGTCAGTGCGAATGACTAACTTCGCACCGGTTTATCCGTTCGATCCGGCAACCGGGACACCGCACGGTACGGCATTTTCCGAAACGGCACAGCTCGACAAGGGAGCACATCCCGGACAAGCGGCCTGCAAACCCTTAACAAATGTCCTCACAGCGGGATTACACATCATATTCGTTTCTCACCACCATCCTCGTGATCGCGGCGATGGCCGGGCTGTCGCAGCTGCCCAGATTCAAGCTGGGATCGCTGACCTTCAAGCGTACGAATATCCTCGCGGACATCATCAAGCAGGAAGAGTCGCCCGAACTGCTCGAAGCGGACCAATATTTCGACACGACCTTCCTCAACGAAGCCGCCGCGATGAAAGTGATCGACTCGGCGACCCGCAGCGCGGAGCGCGACACCCTCTCGCTGCCCGAAGCGAAGCTCGAAGAGTGGAACATCGCGACCGATACGCCCGCCGCCGCACCGATCCTGCTCACCAAGCCCGCCGGAGCGGACCAGAACGTCGTGCCGATCGAACTGTTCAGCCCCGATGCGATGATGCGTTTCAACCGGGCGCTGACCCGCGGCGCAGCAGGACGGCCCGTGCGTATCGCCGTACTCGGCGACTCGTTTATCGAGGGAGACATCATCACCGCCGACCTGCGCGAACAGCTGCAAAACCTCTGCGGGGGCCGGGGCGTGGGCTTCGTGCCGTTCGCTTCGCCGCTGGCCAAGTTCCGCGGCACGGTACTGCACTCGTTCTCGAACTGGGACATCTACAACATCCGCGACCGCGCGCAAATTCCCGCCGCAATCAAAGACCGCTTTTTCGTCTCGGGCTTCGTCTGCATTCCGCAGGAAGGCGCCACCACCCGGCTGCAGGGCGTCACTTTCCGCAAGCACATCAACCAGGCGGGTACCGCGCGACTCGTCTTTACCAACCGCAACAATACGCGGCTCAACGTCGTGATCAACGATTCGGTAAGCCGCCTCTTCGCGCCCGAACCGAGCGAATACGTACAGCAGATCGTCATCAACGCACCGGTACACAGCATCAGCGTGACGCTGAACCGGACCGACGGATTCACCGGCTACGGGATCGTGCTCGAGGACGCGGGCGGCGTGAGCGTGGACAACTACTCGATCCGCGGCAACAGCGGCATGGCGCTGTTCGAAACCAACAGCTTCGTGAACCAGCAGATCGGACAGATGCTCGGCTACGACCTGATCGTGCTGCAGTACGGCCTGAACGTCATGTCGCCCGACGTGCTCAAATACGACTCCTATTCGAAGACCTTCACGCGGATCATCCGCTATGTACAGCAGTGCTTCCCCGATGCGAGCATCCTCGTGATGGGCGTCGGCGACCGCAGCACGCTGCGCGACGGACAGTTCGTGACGATGCCCGCCGTGAAGGGCATGATCGACGCGCAGCGCAAGGCGGCAGAGGCGGCGGGAGTCGCTTTCTGGAATACGTTCGACGCGATGGGCGGCGAGAACAGCATGGTGAACTTCGTACAAAAGAAGTGGGCCGCGCAAGACCATACCCATATCCGTTATCCGGGCGGCAAATATATCGCGCAGCGTTTTGCTACCGCGCTCGTATACGACGCGCAGCAGCACCCCGGCGACGGCGACGAGCCGATGCCGCTCTACCACAGCCCCGCGGCAGATACGGGCAAAAACGCCTTCCCGGCCGGATGGGAACACGAAGGGACGGAACAGAATCCGGCTGAAAGCGGCACAGAAACGGAGGCAGGAACCGCAGCAACGGACCGGGAACGCGGCCAAACGGATCAAAATACAGCAAGGAACGGTAACGGGCAACGGACCGGAACCGGAACTGAAACCGGGGCAGAAACGGGTACAGGTACCGGAACGATAACCGGAACAGGGGTAACTGCGGGTACAAATGCCGGGGCGGGAGTCACCCCGGCCAGCCCGGCTGCCTCCGGCATGCGCGATACGACAAGGATCCAAGCTGACAGCGTACGGAACGGCAAAAGGGTGCATGACACCCGACCAAATGGGACACGGCCGAGTGAAATCCAGCCCGGCAAACAGCCCGGAAGCAACAGCGGCAATGGCAGCAACGGTTCCGGCAGCAACGGTTCCGGCAGCAACGGCAACAATAACGACGACTCCGGCAACAATCGTAATAACCGCAACGACGGTAACGACAATTTCAGCGAAACGCGATGAGGTATATCCCGGTCATAATCCTACTGCTGATCACCGTGCTGGCGCGCGGTTTCGTCCGGGGAACGGACGAGGCTCCCGCCGTGCCGGCGCTGACGCCGTTCGAGATCGAGCAGATGCCGGCGCCGGGTATCGCCGATACGTCGTGCAACCGGATCACGGGTAACGTGCAGGCACTCGAAGGCCTGTTCGGCGAGTTCGCCCGGCTTGAGCGCGGCGAGAAGCAACTGCCCGTAGCGATCCTGCAGCTGGGCGATTCGCACGTGCAGGCCGGATTCTTCCCGAACCGCGTACGGAGCCGCCTGCAAATGCTTTTCGGCGATGCGGGACGCGGGCTGATCGCACCGTTGAGGCTCTCGGGCACCAACGAACCGCCCGACTACGCAATCGCCTCGTCCGGGAAATGGACCGCCTCGCGCTGCACACAAGTCAGCCCGGACGAAATGCCCGGCGTAACGGGGATGGCGCTCTCCGGCAACGGGCGTACGGCCGAATTCACGATCACGGCGAAGGATTCTCCGTTCGACCGCCTCCGCGCATTCCACCACCGCGAAGCGCCGCTGCTGAAAGCCCCGGACTCGCTCACCGACGACATCCTGTGCCCGCTGGGCGATACCGAAGAGAGCACGATGATTCCGCTGCGGGAGACCGTCACCTCGGTCACGCTCCGTTCTGCGACGACCGATACCGCCTATGCCCGGCAGGTTTACTACGGCTTCTCGCTCGAAAACGGCAACCGGGGCATCCTCTTCCACAGCATGGGGATCAACGGCAACACCTTCACGGCGATGAACCGCAACCCGCAGATCGTCCGGCAGGCCGTTCCGTTGCAACCGGAACTGATCATCCTCTCGCTGGGGACGAACGATTCGTACGGACGTAACTTCGACGAAGCGGCCGTAGGCGCACAGGTCGAAAAACTGATCGGCCTGCTGAAAGAATATTTCCCGCTTTGCCCGCTGTTGCTTACCACGCCGATGGAGTGCTGGAGCCGCGTGCGGGTGAAAGGACGCTACGTGCGCAAGCCGAACCCGAATGCGGAGCGGGTGCGCGACCAAATCGTACAGGCCGCCGGGCGGCACGGACTGCCCGTGTGGGATTTCTATGCGGTGGCCGGGGGCGACGGAGCGATGGAGCGGTGGTACCGGGCCGGACTGGCCGGGGCCGACCGGATACACCTTTCGCACGACGGTTACCGCCTGCAGGGCGACCTGCTCTGCGACGCGCTGGTGAAAGCCTACAACGGCTACAAGGAACTGCACGGAACGACCGGTACTGTCGCGGGCGACCTTCAACTGAAAAAGATCGGAACGCGTACGGCGGCAACGGATGCCGCAGAAAAGAAATAGGGGAAACGACATATCCGGCCTCCGGGACAGAAAATCCTGCAAGCCGGACGGGCAGCAGGAAGCTCCCCCAAAGATGAACGGCAAGAGACGAAGCCCGAAGAAACCGGGGCGCAGGAGATACGGCCAAACGGTAAAGACACGGATCACTAAAACGATTGAACGGATAACGAGCGATGAACGAACTGGGTGAAATAACGGATAAAATCGTACAGCTGTTGCAGTACGACCCGGTCTCGCCGCTGATTTTCAGCAGCGGGCTTTTCCTGTTCCTCTTCGGCGGGTTCACCTTCTTCTACCAGTTCATGCGCCGCGAGGTGATGCTGCGCATCGTCTACGTCACGCTCTTCTCGCTCTACTTCTACTACAAGACCAGCGGCTTTTTCTTCCTGCTGCTGATAGCCGTATCGGTCTCGGACTTCCTGATCGGCAAAGGAATCGCACGAAGCGACAGGCAGGGCCTGCGCAAAGGGTTGCTCGCGCTGAGCGTCGCGCTCGACATCGGCCTGCTGATCTACTTCAAATACACGAACTTCTTTATCGGCATCGTAAACGGACTGAGCGGACACCACTGGCTCGACTTCCAGAACATCTTCCTGCCGGTGGGCATCTCGTTCTTCGTCTTCCAGTCGATCAGCTACACGGCCGACATCTACCGCCGGCGCATCGAGCCGCTGGGCATGTGGATCGACTACATCTTTTTCCTGTCGTTCTTCCCGCAGCTGGTGGCGGGCCCGATCGTACGGGCGCGCGACTTCATTCCGCAAATCCGCCAGAATCCGCTGACGGTCACGCGCGAAATGTTCGGTACGGGTATCTTCCTGATCCTGTCGGGCCTTTTCAAAAAGGCGATCATTTCGGACTACATCAGCCTCAATTTCGTCGACCGCGTGTTCGACGACCCGCTGCTGTACAGCGGCTTCGAGAACCTGATGGGCCTTTACGGCTACGCGCTGCAGATCTACTGCGACTTCTCCGGTTATTCGGACATGGCCATCGGCATCGCGCTGCTGCTCGGCTTCCACTTCAACAAGAACTTCGACTCGCCCTACAAGTCGGCGACGATCACCGAATTCTGGCGGCGGTGGCACATCTCGCTGTCGAGCTGGCTCAAGGACTACCTCTATATCTCACTGGGCGGCAACCGCAAAGGACACCTGCGGACCTACCTGAACCTGATCGTCACGATGCTACTGGGCGGCCTGTGGCACGGCGCGGCATGGCGCTTCGTGTTGTGGGGCGGCTGGCACGGCGCCTCGCTCGCGGTGCACAAATGGTTCATGGCCCATGTGCCGGGCTTCAAGGCGCAGGGTGCCGACATGCCGCGCTGGCGGCGGATCATCGGCATCGTCGTGACGTTCCACGTCGTCTGCTTCGGCTGGATCATGTTCCGCGCCAGCGACCTGCAGACCGCCCGGAATATGCTGTCGCAAATCTTTACCGACTTCAAGCCGGAACTGATCCCGCAGGTCGTCTCGGGATACGCCGCCGTAATGGGACTGATGGCCGTGGGTTACCTGCTGCACCTGATGCCGGTGCGGAGCGAACTGTGGGCTCAGCGCACCGTGACCGAGTCTCCGCTGCCGGTGAAGGTGGTGACGATCGCGGTACTGGTCTGGGCCGTGATGCTGATCAAGTCGGCCGAGATCCAGCCGTTTATCTATTTCCAATTCTGATCGCGGAGACGCCGAAAACCGCCCCCGTACGCGACAGCAAGCAACTGTACCCCCTCATTTAAACTTCCGGTTAACAGCAGGTTAACAAATGCTTATATCCGGCCCCTGAGAGGGGAAAGTTCCGGAAATATTTGTTATCTTTGGGTAATTATCTGTTATTAACCAAGATAACCTGCAAAGCCATGAAAATGAAAAAACTGCTCATCCCGCTGTTTCTCTGCTGTGCGGTCGCGCTACAGGCCCAGCCCGAAGTGCGTCCCGGCAACGAAACGCCCGAATTCACCGACCACTTCTATACCCATACGCGCGACCTGATCCGCGTCCCCGACATTCCGGGGTACACGACGTTAAAATGCGACTTCCACATCCATTCGGCCTATTCCGACGGCAGCGTGTGGCCCGACGTGCGGGTCAACGAGGCGTGGAACGAAGGACTCGACGCCATCGCGATCACCGAACATATCGAATACCGTCCCCGGGTAAAGGAAGGGCTAGTCTGCGGCGACCAGAACCAATCCTACAAGATCGCCGCCGAAGCGGGCGAACGGATGGGCATCCTGGTGGTACCCGGAGCCGAGATCACGCGCCAAAAACCCTTCGGCCACATGAACGCCTTTTTCCTGACCGACGCCAACGCGCTCGACACGGACGATCCGGTACAGGCGGTGGAAAACGCCGTAAAACAGGGAGCGTTCATCATGTGGAACCACCCCGGCTGGCCCGACAGGCAGGTCACGATGTACGACGTGCACCGCAAGCTGATCGACGAAGGCAAAATACACGGGATCGAACTGATCAACGGGCCCGAATACCATCCCAAAGCGATCGCATGGTGCAAAGAGAACCGCCTCGCTTACATGTGCGGCTCGGACGCACACCAGCTCATCACCGGCAAGTACGGCCTTTCGCGCATGCCGCGCCCGATGACGCTCGTCTTTGCCAAAGAGCGTTCGGTCGGGGGGATCAAAGAGGCCCTGTTCGCCCGCCGCAGCGCGGTGATGTTCCACGACCTGCTGATCGGTCCCGCCGACCTGCTCCGCGCGCTGATGGACGCGTCGCTCGACTACCGCCGTTTTGCACGTGACGACAAAAATAAAACCACCACGTACGACGTAACGAACAATTCGGATATCTCCTACAAGGTGATTATCGACGAATTGCCGGTGATCCTGCGGGCCAACTCCATCACGCGTATCAGGATTCCCGACGCCCAGCGCACCACACCGGTACTGAACTGCCTGATCACGGCTGATGAAACGCTTGAAGCGCAACTGCCGGAAGCCCGTATCCAGTAAACCCGCGCCAGGTAACACAGGGACAGCACGCCTGCCTCCGGGAAACAGGTCAAACAGTAACCGCACAAAAAGCCATCTTCACATGCCTGGGGTATTACATCCAAGAGTGTGCCAACGGTTTTACCGGGCCCCGCTCCGGAGTACGAATCCCTGCCGGTTAGCGGCAGGGATTTCGCTCTCAGAGTAACCCTTTCGCTTTTATTTCGTATATTTGGATTGCTTTTGCCTCCGGCAACGGCGGACAACGTCCGCCCGGAGGCACCGCAACAAACAACCATCAGCCATGTGGCAGCAAATCCTGCATATCGACCAGCAACTGTTACTGGCCCTGAACGGAAGTTGGGGCGGTTTCTGGGATACGTTCTTTTATATCGTCACGGCGCGTCTGACGTGGATTCCGCTCTACGCGGCGATCCTCTACTTCGCATGGCGCAGGATCGGGACGCGTAACCTGCTTTGGATGCTCGTCTGCCTCGGCGTGGCGGTAATCGCAGCCGACCAGATCTGCAACTTTTTCAAGCACTATACCCCGAAGCTGCGCCCGTCGCACACCCCCGCGATCGAACAGTTCGTGCACACACTGCACGGCTACCGCGGCGGCCTGTACGGCACCGTATCGGCCCACGCGGCGGTGAGCTTCACGATCGCGATGTTCAGCGCACGGCTCTTCTCTCGGAGCTGGTACACCTGGACGATCATGCTGTGGGCGGCGCTGGTTTGTTACAGCCGTATCTATGCGGGCCTCCACTACCCGATGGACATCCTGTTCGGTACCACACTCGGGTTGCTGCTCGGAGCGGCGGCTTACCGGACATACCGCAAAGCGACGGCCCCCCGGCCGGAAAAAGGGGATGGAAACGCACCGGCCTCCTCCCGGGAAACGCCGAAAAGCCTTAACGATCCAAACGCATGACCCTCTCCGAACAATCCGCCGCACTGCGCAGGCGTCTTTACGATAACCGGCACTGGCTGCCGCTGCTGCTCTACCCAGCCGCACTGCTGGCGCTGCTCATCGCACGGCCGTTCAACATCATTCCCGACTCGTTCGTTTTTACGCTGCTCTGTGCGGTGATTTCGCTCTCGGGCGTGGCGGTGCGCGTACTGACGGTCGGCTACCTCCCCCGAAAAAGCGAAGAAGAGGTCGAAAGCGGCGTCCACAGCACGACGCTCATCACCCAGGGCATGTACTCGACCGTCCGCCATCCCATTGCGCTGGGCAACCTGCTGGCCTGGTACGGCATCATCCTCTACGTGGGCGTAACGTGGTTCATCATCGGGGCCGCGATGCTCTATACGCTGTTCACCTACCTGGTGCTGATGAGCGAGGAAGAGGAGCTCAAACAGCGCTTCGGCGAGCGCTACACCGACTGGGCCCGGTACACGAACGCGCTGATCCCGAACCGCAAGCTGTGGGTCAGCAACCGCTACCGCTTTTCGCTGATGCAGGTCATCCGCCGCGAATACGTCGGTTTCTTCTGCCTCGTGCTCGCTTTCGTAACGATCAACCTGATCCGGAACCGCGTGATCGAATTCACATGGGGCCTCTCGCCGCTGTGGAGTACGGTGGGAGCCATCACGTTGCTGTTCACGATCTTCATCCGCGTCATCATCAAACTGATCAACAAATAAGCCCTCTCTCCATGACAAGAGTTCTACTCACAGCAACCCTCGCGGCCGGTTTACTGGGTTTCGCGCCGTCGGCCGGGCATGCCGGCTCCGGAACCGGAACAAGGTCCGGTGCTGCAACTGTAACCCCCCCCGGACTGCGAATCAGGCAAGGATAGACGCGGCAGCTGCCGCACAGGCAAACGGCATCCAGCGACCAGACAGCCGACCACGGAACACCCCGCAGCAGAACGCTCCGCAACAAAACACCCGGCAGCCGGACAGTTCCAAACCGCAACGGGGGCTGCACTCCTCCCGGGGCATGCATCCGGGTCCGGCCGTTCCTCCGTGGGCGACGGCGCAACCGTTCACGATCACCCCCTCTCCGGCACCCGGGCAACTGCGGATGCCGTGGCGCAACTGCGTCGCCGTGGGAAGGGCCTACCTGCTGCTGCGGGCCGACCTGCTCGAACAGTTCGCCGCGGCGCAAAAAGAGCTGGGCTACCGCTACTGCCGCTTCCACGCGCTGTTCGACCGCGACATGGATGTAGTCGAACGGGCGAAAGACGGCTCGCTGACCTTCAAGTGGCACCAGATCGACAAGATCTACGACGCGCTGCTGGCGATGGGCATCCGCCCGTTCGTCGAACTGAACCCGATGCCCGACGCGCTGGCTTCCGGCACGCAACAGCTCTTCTGGTACAAGGCCAACGTCACCCCGCCGCAGGATTACCGCGAATGGGAACTGCTCGTGCACGAGTTCGCGAAGCACCTGGTGCGGCGCTACGGACTCGACGAAGTGCGCAAATGGTATTTCGAAGTGTGGAACGAACCGAACCTGTCGGGATTCTGGTCGGGTACGAAAGACGAGTATTTCAAACTCTACAAAGCGAGTGCAGACGGGCTCAAATCGGTGGACAGGGGCCTGCGCATCGGCGGCCCCGCCTCGTCGAAGGCCAACTGGATCCAGGACATGATCGACTACTGCACCGACAACGGCGTACCGCTGGACTTCATTTCGACGCACCTCTACCCGCAGGACGAACAGGTCGACTACCCCGACCGCAAAGGCAGCCCTTACGGCGTAGGCGAGTATTTCCCCGCGAAGATCAAAAGCGTGAAGGAGATCGTCGCGAACTCGAAGCGCCCCGACCTGGAGATCCACTGGACCGAATGGAACACGCAGCAAGCTCCGTCGGCGGACAAGGTTACGTGGGGGGACAACCGGTACGTGGACGACCTGCACGCCGCCGCGACGATCGTGCGCAACTGCGTCGAGACCGACGCCGATGCACAGACGATGGCCTACTGGGTGCTCAGCGACATCTTCGACGAGGGATCCATTCCCGACGCACCGTTTTCATGCACCTACGGGCTGATGACGATCCACGGCATCCGCAAGGCAAGCTACAACGCCTTCGCACTGATGCGACGCATGGAAGGCGACCTGATGCAGGTCGCCTCTCCCGAAGCCATACAACCGGGCAAAGGCATCACGGCCACCGAAGAGGGCGACATCGTCCGGGTATTGGCCTGGAACCAGAATTTCGTCGAGCTGAATAAAGCCGTCCCCTTCAACGCCGCCATTACCCTGCCGACACTGAAAGACACCGCTTACATCATTACGCGCGCCACGATCAAAGAGGGCGACGGAAGTCCGTGGGAAACCTGGGTCGCAATGGGACGCCCGCTGAACCTGACACCGGTACAGCAGAAATTGCTCGAAGCGGCCTCAGTACCGGAATACAGCCTCGTACAGGACTACACGGCAGGACCGTGGGGCTTGTCGCTGAATTGCTGCCTCGCACCGGGCGAAGTGGCTTTCTTCGAGATTACGCCGCGCGCATCGGGCTACGGCCGCAGCCGTATCGACGACGCGGAATTCCGCATCTGGGACAAGGCCATGGGCGACCGGTCGAAGTAACAGCGCAATCCAGCAACGGGAACGACAAACAAAACGGCACAGGAAACGGCGGACCGGAAGAGTCCAAACGCATATTCCGCACCCGGGCAGGCGTTCCGGCAGGAATTACAGTTCCGGACCCGACGTCGGGTCCGGTGCCGGCGCCGACTCTGTTTCGGATTGCCCGTTCACCTCGTTGCGGCGCTTAAGCTCAATTCCTTCGCTCTTCATATAGCGGTAGAAACTGCGCACCTCGAGACCGCTTACCGCGCAGATTTCGCGCACGCTCATGCCGGAACTCCGGTAGAGCATCACTCCGGCCCGGTAGCGCTTGAGCCGCTCGGGCGGGATGCCTTTGGGGCGCCCTACCGACTGCCCCGAAAGTTTGCATTGGCGAAGCGCCTCTTTCGTACGCTCGGAAGTCGACCGGGACATAAATTCGAGTAATCCGCCGACCAGATCCGTCCAATTGCACCCTTTCGCCTCCATATCGAGCCACGGGTCGGACTGCGAATGCAGCGAAGCCCCGCGCGAAGCTACTGCATAAAGTACCCGCAGCAATCCGGATACACTCGTACAAACATCCCCGAGTGAACAGACCTCCAACCGCTCGCCGGCACGCAACCGCTCCACGACCGTCATACAATCCGCACCCACCGTGATCCGTCCGAGCGGGACACCGGCAGCACAAAGCTTGTCGATGTCCTTGCGAATCATCTCTGCATTGATATGATATTTAACAAACCCTTTCCGTCCCGATACTTCTCCTTGCCGATGTACTGCCCCGACTCGTTTCCGGGGGGCCGACGGGGCGGAGTGATCATTCCGTTCCATAGCCTACAAGTAGTATTTACTACACTAATTATGTGCATTTTACATATGCACCATCTGGTTAAATAATACGTTTAACCTTCCTTCTTTAGTATTTAATATACTAAATTAACTGTACAATTCCATCGAATTATTAAAAATATCAATATTAGCGTTCCATCACGATTTCTTCCTTGTTCTTTGTCAGGAATTTCTGTCATAAAAATCAAACGGGACAAAAATATACGTTTTTGCCCTACACAAGAAGTGCCGTTTTTGGGGGAGGCGGGAACCCGTTTTTTAGGAAGCCGCAGCGTAGACATAGCCTTCACCTGGCAGCCCGGCAGGAATCACCGTCCCTGCGCTGGTACCGAATCCACTACCTGCGCAGGTTCAGTTTCGGAGCGAGCGTCTTCCCCCTGCCGGCGCTTAAGCGGAATCCCCTCGCTTTTCATATAGCGGTAGAAACTGCGCACCTCAAGACCGCTTACCGCGCAGATATCGCGCACGCTCATGCCGGAACTCCGGTAGAGCATCACTCCGGCCCGGTAGCGCTTGAGCCGCTCGGGCGGGATGCCTTTGGGGCGCCCTACCGACTGCCCCGAAAGTTTGCATTGGCGAAGCGCCTCTTTCGTACGCTCGGAAGTCGACCGGGACATAAATTCGAGTAATCCGCCGACCAGATCCGTCCAATTGCACCCTTTCGCCTCCATATCGAGCCACGGGTCGGACTGCGAATGCAGCGAAGCCCCGCGCGAAGCTACTGCATAAAGTACCCGCAGCAATCCGGATACACTCGTACAAACATCCCCGAGTGAACAGACCTCCAACCGCTCGCCGGCACGCAACCGCTCCACGACCGTCATACAATCCGCACCCACCGTGATCCGTCCGAGCGGGACACCGGCAGCACAAAGCCTGTCGATGTCCCCGCGAATCATCTCCGCATGGACGTGATACTTAACAAACCCATTTCGACCCGACACGGTTTCTTGCCGATGTACCGCCCCGACCGGTTTGCGGAGCGCCGGTGACCCGGGCCGATTATTCCGTTCCATAACCCGCAAGTTTTATCGTATTAAACTTATTACATGCATTTTACATATATATATTATGGCTAAAACGTACGTTTTTAACATATACTGTTGTTGCCGTATACATCACCCGGAAAGATGCGGGGCAGGGCTCCGGCAAAAAATTGACGCTGATCTTTTTAACAAACCGATGGAATTACACGGGGAAATTCGTATATTAGTAGCTGTCAATCAAAGATTAAACGTACATTTTTCCCCCATAAAAAAGCGGCTGTTCTGCATAAGAACGGCCGCTTCTGTTTTCGGGTGCCCGCAGAATGGGCGAGAAGGGATGGGACTTTATCCGAAGAGCGCCGCCCGGCAAGAATCATCTGGCGGAAAAACGCGCACCAGGCAGGCATAATCCGGACCTGCGATCGAACCGAGAAAGATAGTTGCCAAAACTTCCGGGGCCGGAACGTCAGCATCAAAACGGGCATCAGAATCGGAACCAAGGCCTGAATCGAAACTGGAATCAGAACTGAAATTATCCCATCTACAAACAAAAAATCCCCGCACTTACGTGCGGGGAACGGCATGGACAAAAAGAAAAATTTGGCGGAGAAAGCGGCTCCCGAACTTATATATTGTTCAGTTCACCATAATTTTACAATCTCCTATTTTAAAGTCACTTGCAAATATAACTATTTTATAAAATCCAGCAAAATTTATTATGATATATCAATTTTGGTCCCTATTTTTGTGGGGGAGGGACCAAATTTTCACCCGCTCGTTGTGCCCCTCTGAAATACTCATACGAAGATAGGGATAATGGTAGCAAACCCAAAAATCAAACGTAGTTATCTGTTCTTTCTCGACAAAGAGAAAGAGGGCGACGGGTACAAGCCGGACGCAAAACTCCGGCTGCGTGTTCGTTGGTCGGGGCGCAAAGTCGATTTTAATGTAGGGTACCGAGTGAAACTAAGCCAATGGGACACGCAAACCCAGCGCTGCCGGGTAAAGACTGCCAACCTGCAAAAACAATCCGCCTCTCTGATTAACGGGGCGATACAGGCTTTTGAGACGGCAATAGATAACGTTTTTACCGCTTTCGAGCTGGATGGAATATCACCTGCACCGAATCAGGTAAGGGCAAAATTCAATCTTCTGGCAGGCCGTACAAACAGTACAGAAGTACAAACGGACAAAACGCTGTTCGACTATTTCGATGATTTTACCCGCGAGATGGGGAATATAAACAGCTGGACGGCATCAACATACGCAAAATTCACCGCCGTTCGCCACCACCTTGAAACCTTTAACCCCTCCTTACAATTCGCCGATCTGACAGAGTTCGGACTAACTCAATACGTCAACTACCTGAGAGAAGTTAAGGAGATGCGCAATACGACCATAACTAAGCAACTCGGATTCCTGAAATGGTTTTTGCGCTGGGCCACTACAAAGGGATATTGTCAGACGCTCGACTATATCAATTTCAAACCGAAGCTAAAGACAAGCGAGAAAAAGATTATTTTTCTTGATTGGCCGGAACTGATGACCGTCTACAATTATCCGTTTACCGATAAGCAGAAAACCCTCGAACGAGTACGGGATGTATTTTGCTTCTGCTGCTTTACGTCGTTGAGGTATTCCGATGTGGCGAACCTGAAACGGTCGGATGTGTTCGACAGCTATATTTCCCTTACGACGATTAAAACCGCCGACAGTATCAAGATCGAGTTAAACAAGTATTCCCGTGCGATCCTCGATAAGTATGCACATGAACAGTACCCAGGCAATTTAGCCCTGCCGGTAATCAGCAACCAGAAGATGAACGACTATCTGAAAGAGGTAGGGAAACTTTGCGGAATCGATCAACCGGTAACAATCACGTATTACCGGGGTAACGAACGTATAGATGAAGTTTATCCCAAATACGAATTATTGGGCACTCATGCCGGCCGCCGGACGTTTATCTGCAACGCCCTGATGATGGGCATAGCTCCGCAGGTCGTAATGAAGTGGACAGGACACAGCGACTATAAAGCGATGAAACCGTACATAGATATTGCCGATTCGGCGAAAGTCGAGGCAATGAAATTGTTTAATAAATAAGAAAGGCTTCAGATATAGGGAAGAATACCGAGTTGCTGACTAAATTTTGATATTATGAAAATGAGAAGTCTATACAGACTGGATGAATCAGTTGTTGAATTTATTCGATCAATGCAATGTTTCGTGGATAGTGTGGATGCAGGAAACTATTTGGATTCAGAAACCGATGGTGAAAATTCCGATGAGAGAGAGAGTCTCGATTACATGAGAATTGCAAGAGGACGTATCGTCTTACAGTACAGAAATTCCGAATCTCCGATATTTGACTATTTCGATGAGATAATATGCAAGATTGAAGATGAATTGATGGTATTGGATGATAATGGCAGAAAGGCATTCCTAACACAAGCAATACGTTTTGCTCCGATAAATTTATGTTGTGAAATGATGGAAAATGCCACTGACAATAAGGCAGTGGAGATACTGCAAAGAAAATATCCTGATGAACCGATGTATGATTATGCCGAACTGTTTACGGCTGTTGTGGAGTATCTTTCCAGTTTAAAAACATTTATACTCGATTACGATCTTGAAGATAGAGTTGCAATTAATAAGGAGACGATGGATCTGTTATTGTCGATGCCTGAACCTTCCTATTTCTCAGAAAACCGCTCCAAATTACATAAAGGACAAAGCGTAGGGAAAATACCTAAATACGAGACAATGCCTTCTACTCATCGCCGGGCCACTGTTATGGCGCTGATAGATAAATCCGGACTTTGCAAAAACATAGACAAGACTAAAAAAGCCGCATTCGTCGAAGCTGTAACGGGCGGAAATATCAAAGCAAACCCGAAGGACACCGTATCGTACAGGAAGCCTGAACAAAAAGCAATTGACGCAGCAACCGAGCTCTTGAAAACGATAGGGATAGAGTAAAAAAACATACTATAAAATACTAAACGCACGGCAAAGTCCGTGCGTTTTTGTTTTTGCACCTTTTGCAAATAATTGATAATCAGATTTATGTAAATTTAGGACGTCCGACATTTAGTCCTACACTACTATTATTCATCTCTTTGCATTATCAAATTTGATTTAGCGGAATAGGCCGTCCGCATTGTTGAATTTAATAATGTAAAATTATGGACTATCTTATTTCCGAGCAGACTCCTATTGCGGCTCTGACTGTTTCTCAGTTTGTCGATCTGCTGGATAAGCATAAATCGGCGCCGGCAGCACCTATCGCCCCGGCCCGTGATTATACGCAAGGTTATGCGTACGGGCTCAAAGGCATCCGTAAGCTCTTCGGCGTATCCCACGCCACCGCCCAGCGTTACAAAGACACGTTCCTAAAACCGGCTGTCCGTCAGAATGGCCGTAAGATCGTCGTTGACGTAGCAAAGGCCCTCGAACTGTTCGATGAACACGCTAAAGGATAGGAGGCCCGGCGATGAATGACAAAAGAAAAGCCGCCCCCACAGGAAGCGGCAATACCTTGGCAGATGAACAAATTTCCTACTGCAAATATAGCCACAGATCGAGAAAAAGCAAACGGAAAATTCACTTTTCCGACACCCAGTCCCAGGCATTTGCAGCTATTCAAAGGCTGCACGAAACCGAAATGCGGAAAGCCCGCAAATTCTTCACCGAACACCCTACCTGCACCTATTCCCGCGCCGATCTCGTTGAGGCGCTGGAACTGCCGATAAACCACATTACGCGGATTGTGTACGACCTGCTCGATGCCGGATTTATCCGCGTAATCGGTAAGGATCGCAACCCTCGTAGCGGAATTACCGTGGAGATGCTGCAATTGACAGGAAAGGAGGTAGACCATGTCTAAAGATGCCTACTATTTCCCGCACGATTCCAACGCAAAAGACGATCCTAAATGCGTCCTGCTAATTGAGCAATTAGGAATGGAGGGATACGGGATTTACTGGATGTTGATCGAAACCCTCCGAGAACAACCGGATTACACCTACCCTTTGGCAAATATTCCCGCACTCGGAAGAAGATACAATACAACCGCAGAAAAAGTGAAAACGGTGGTATGTAACTATGGACTTTTTACAGTAAAAGATGATAAAATATTCTTCTCTGACAGTCTTAACCGCCGAATGCTCGTATTTGAAGAAAAACGCGCAAAACGCTCAGAAGCAGGACGATTAGGGAATGCTGCAAGATGGAAAACATCGCAAACGGATCGCAATGCGATAACAATGCGATCGCAATTCATCGCAAGTAAAGTAAAGAAAAGTAAAGAAAAGGAGAGCATAGGAAAAGAGAGTATGAGAGGAAAACGCAAGCCGTTTTCCCCTCCCACCCCATCAGAGGTAGAATCCTTCTTTACTGAGAACGGATACACCGCAGAGGCTGCCCGTAGGGCTTTCGACTATTACACGGATGCGAATTGGCACGATGCAGAGGGTAAGCCCGTGCTCAACTGGAAACAAAAGATGCGGGGCGTATGGTTCAAACCTGAACACAAACAGACGTCCGGAATGGACCTTAAAATTCCACTTTAAAACGCTAATCTATGAATCAGAATACAATACCCCAAGCCGTAGAGTTGGAACAGTCGGTAATCGGTACGCTGATTATGGAACCGGACAGACTGACGGAAGTAGTCGGGATACTCTCTCCTGAATCGTTTTGCGACGACAGAAACTCGTTTATCTATAAAACCCTAATCGAAATGTTCGACCAAAATACACCGGTCGATCTGTACAATGTCGGGAAACGGTGCGACGGTTCATCGCTGTTTGGAGGGCGTACCGGAACCCTGTATGCTTCAGAATGCACGTGCAAAGTAGGAAGCGGGGTTAATCTGTTGTTTCAGGCACAAATCATCCAACAGCGTTATATCGCCCGCTTACTGATGTATGCCGGTTCCAAGATTTCCACGCTGGCAGGTGATGATACGAAAGACGTGGCCGATGTGCTGGATGAATCGAATAAACTGATCGACAAAATAAATGCGCTTTCCTGTGGCAGTTCGGCGGGACAGTCCCTCCGGGATAGCCTTACGGAATCTTTGAAACTGGCAGAACAGCGGCAAGCCGCATATTTGGGAGGATCACCAACCGGCATTCCAACCGGGATCTCGGATTTAAACCGGCTTACCGGGGGCTGGAGGGGGTCGCAATTGATTATCCTGGCTGCTCGTCCGGCAATGGGCAAAACCGCCTTAATGCTGCACTTTGCCAAATCTGCGGCGCTGAACGGAACCCCGGTATGCATTTTCTCGCTGGAGATGTCGCACGTCAGCCTGTCGGATCGGCTCTTACTCTCGGAGTGCGAGGTTGAGGTTAACAGGTTTCGTAATGGTGATTTGTCTGGAGATGACTGGCGGCAACTCAACGAAGCATCCGCACAATTGGAAAAGCTACCGATACATGTGGATGATAACGCAGTTGTCTCGATGCGATACATAAAAACCCGCTGCCACATTCTGAAAAAACAGGGCAAATGCGGCCTGATTATGATCGATTACCTCCAGTTGGCCGACACCTCGACCAAAGAGAGAAACCGCAACCGGGAGCAGGAAATCGCACAAGCCAGCCGACAGGCGAAGATCATAGCCAAAGAACTGGACGTTCCGGTTGTCTTATTGTCTCAACTCTCACGGGAATGCGAAAAGCGGGCGGACAAACAGCCTCAACTATCGGATTTGCGGGAATCGGGCGCTATCGAACAGGATGCGGATGTAGTGGGATTTATCTTCCGCCCTGCGTACTACGGCCTCGACAGGATCGAAACACTCAAATACGGCAATATCTCTACGAGCGGTTTAGGTATCATCAATATTGCCAAACAACGGGACGGGGCAACCGGCTTAGTCGCATTCTCCCATAATCCGAGTATGACCAAGATTGGAGATTTTCAGGAAAACAAAACACCTTTCTGAGACAAGCCGATTTAAGCCACTTTCCCATGTCGGGTGGATGAAGTACCCACGACATGAAAGATAATCAAAAAAACACGAGAACCAAAATGAAAAAACGCATATTATACCAGTTACTAGCGGACGAGTTTACGAAGTTCGGCGACAAGTTCGAGAAAATCGCCCACAACGAGGTAAACGGGATGTACTGTTACAAACGCACGACCTCCGACGGACTGACCTATTACGAGGTGTTCAAGGCTCCGAAAGCCAAAGATGAGGATGGAAATATTTACCGGCATTATCCCAGCACTGCGCAATTCGGTTACGGTACAGCCCTTTGCATCCGGGGTGACGAGAAACAAACGCAGGATAAAATCGCCTGGTATATGTCTAACGGTTTTGAACACGGGCGCTATGGGATTTTGTGAAGAAGTAGTACAAACCATTCACGGCAATTGTCCGAGTAAATCGAACTGCTACAAGGTAATCAACCTTAACGGGCATGCTTCATTGTCCAAAACAAAGGCCCTGAAAGCCTACGAAGAGCAATTTTACATCCAATGCGACAAGTACCGGAACGCCGGCATAACGGGTTACTTCGAACTCTATTTGCGGGTGTATTACCCCTCCCAGCGTTCCGATCTGGATAATGCGCTAAAGGTGGTTTTAGACTGCCTGCAACGGGTAAAGACAATCAGCAACGATAACAAATGCGTGAAAATCGTAGCGGAGAAGTTTCTCGACAAAGACAAACCGAGAATCGAATTTGAACTTAAAGCAGTATAACAATGGAAAACACAACAGGCAACACTCCAATCTACACGGAATTTCAAAACGTGTTCGAAGGACTTGTCATCACCTTACGCCACTATGTAGCTGGCGATAAGGTGTACATCAAACTGGACGACAATTTCGCGCGGGCTAATGGGTTCCGGACGATGGCAGAGCTTTACAAACTGGCTCCGAGCCTAAAAGGGTCTGATTGGCTCGATGTAAAGTTACTCGAACAGGCCGAAGAATTTAGTAAGACGGTTAATTGACGATAACGGAATATTTCGGCATCACTACGCGCGTGAAAGGGCACGAAGATTTTTTTGGGGTCATTACGCAGATGAAAAACAAATATTCACATAAAAAAAAACAAGAACATGAAAATCAGTTGGCCGTTTGGGAAACGTAAAGCGGCAAAAAGAAATCCCGGTGAGGGACAACAGGAGCACCAAGTATTAACCCACCCGATACAGGATTTACGCCGGGAAAAGGCCGAGTGCGAAAAAGCGCGTTTAGGGCTTATGGACACCCTGCAAGAGCAATATCTATTACTGGAAAGTCAGAAAAAGATGTTCGATGCCTATCAGCAAGTAGTGGATTTGATGCTCGATCAGCTTGAAAAGGTCAACGGCATAAATCAAGAAAAGGCGGAAAAGTGGATACAATAGTATGTATCCCCAATAACTGGGAGAATTTATTAGGTCAAAAAAAATAACAATTTAAAAATCAACATTATGGCTGAGAATGAACAATTTTTTAGGATAGTTGTAGACTATCAAAGCGGATTAGACGCACTCAAGAAAGTGGAGGATGCGTTAAAAGACGTTAAAGATCGGCAGAAAGAGTTGATCGACGAGATGAAAAAGGGGAATACCTCTCAAGAGGAATACGGAACTAAAATGCAGGATTTGACTGTAAAAATAAAACTGTACACCGATCAAAGACGTCAGGCGATCAAAATAGCAAAAACAATCACGGAATTGAATAACGCCGAAGAAGGCTCTTTGGTGCGATTGAGTGCCGAATACGGGCGCTTACTTGATGTCTACCGCAACATGTCACGCGAAGACAGGAACGGGAAACAAGGGCAAGTCCTAATTAAGCAACTCAAAGACCTTAATGATGAATTAGCTACCGCCGAGGCCGCAGTTGGCCGGTATGGCCGCAATGTCGGCAACTACGCCAGCGCATTCACTCCGTTACAGTTCCAAGTACAGCAACTGGCCCGTGAATTACCGTCTTTGACTGTCTCAACGCAGCAATTTTTCCTCGCGATCTCGAACAACCTGCCGATGCTGGTGGATGAGATGCAACGGGCAAGGGTGGCTAACGAAGCCCTGAAAAAAGCGGGTGAAACCACGGTACCTGTGTGGAAACAAATGCTAAAATCCATCGGTTCATGGCAAACCATGCTCGTTGTAGGGATCACCTTGCTTACTGCTTACGGTAAAGAGATCGGAGAATGGGTGAAAGAACTGTTTAAGGGGAAAAAGGCGATCGATGAGGTTGCAATTGCAATGGAGATCGCCAACGAAAAAGGAGAAGCGTATAAAGACGCTTTCAAAAGCGCCAGTTCGACGTATGGACAGAACCTCGTATTGCTGAATCAGCTTCAGGATAAATGGAATCAACTCGGGGATGATCTGAACGCAAAAAAACGGTTTATTGACGAGAATAAAACCTCCTTTTCGAATCTGGGCGTATCAGTAACCTCGGTAAAAGACGCTGAAAATCTTTTTGTAGGTAATACAGCCACTTTTGTAGAAGCCATGAAAATCCGCGCTCAGGCCATAGCCAGCCAATCGACATTGGCCGAGTTGTATGCAAAACAATTGCAAGCCAGCACGGAGGCTGAACGGTTGGGAATTATGGCTGATTGGAGAAAGAACCATGTAACGCAGAATGACAAAGACCAAGCACAGGAACTAAAAGACCGTAATAAAACACAAATTCAAGCGGGATTGTACAGGGGAGTAAGTTTTCCCGAGAAAACGCCTGAAGCATTTGCAGCCGAGCAAGCCGCAAAATTTACAGAATACCAAAAAGAGCAGACCGCAAAGGCGGAGCAATATAACACCCAGATTAATTTGGTATACAAACAGATGGCGACCTCATATACAAAGCTTCAAAACACGATGAAAACCGGAGGATTCAAACCGAATGCCGGGAGCGGATCATCAAGTAAAACGGAAAACGCCTATAAAAAAATTGCCCTCGATGAATTGAAAGCGGCGCAAGAACTCGCTTTGTCCGAACAAAATTACACGGCCAAAATGAACGAAGCGATTTTGAACGATGAAAACCAATCGTATGAAAACCGCATGGCCGCTCTGGAGCAATTCACGTCGAAAAAACAAAACGTGATCCTGCAAGGGGCCGATGATGAAATAGAAAACCTTATCCGCAGCAAAGCAAAAGAGCTGAATCTCGACGCGGACAATAAAAACGACCGGGTTAAACTCGAAAAATTGCTATCTAACCAAATCGGCGTTATCCGGGATGAAGCCAATACGAAAGTACTGGAGCTTGAGGAAACCAAAAACAAAAAACAGCAGGCGTTTGCCGAAAAGAAAATCCAGCAAGACCTAGATACGCAGAAATTTCAAGTATCCCTTATGGAGGACGGCACGGCCAAACAGTTGGCATTACTTGAAATTGAGCATGCCGAAAAATTGATGAAGGCCAAGAAAAACGGCACGGATTTGCTCGAAATCGATAAGTGGTATAAAAAAGAACAGGAAAAAATACTGGCCGCCTCTCCACACGGAGAACGCATTAAAGCCGACGCCCAGGCTGCGGCGAACTACCATAAAGAAATCGCCCGGATCGAAAGTCTAAAAATTAAAGAGGAAGAAAAAGATTATCTGAAAGAAAAAGCCGAAAATGACCTAGAGAAAACAAAAATATTGAACCACAAAGCCGAAATCGACCGCTTGTACAGTCTCGGAAAAATCACCGTGGACGAATACAATAAAATGTCAGCGGAGATCGGTGTTGATTTGGCTAATAATGAAAATAAAGGCAATGAGCTAGACGATCCCAAAAACCCGAAGCTCAAAAAAGTAGGTCGTTTCTTCTCCAAATTGTTTGGTTACGACCCTGATGATAAAGATGAGCGAAAAGAGTTCAAACAAAAACGAAAGGAACTGATAGACCAGGCCGCTGATACCGCCCGCGAAATCGGACAGGCCGTAATCGACATTCAGACCGAAATTTCACAGCGTCGATTGAAACTGGAGCAGGAACGGATCGACGCAGAACGGGATTCAGAGTTGAAATCGCTTGAACTGCGGTATAACAAGGGGCTGATGTCCGAGAAAGCCTATAACAAAGCTGTCGAGGCAACCAATGCCGAAGCCGACCGGAAAAAAGAAGAGGCCGAACGCGCTGCATTCGAGCGGGAAAAACGGCTGAAAATTATGGGCATTGCCATCGATACGGCTGCCGGTATCACAAAAGTATGGTCAGAAGCAGGTCTTATCGGTACACCGTGGGCTATCGCGCAAACAGCTTTCCTTACCGCTAGCGGCATTGCTCAAACCGCTGTAATTGCTTCGCAACAGTTCGCACAGGGAGGTATTATCCCTATCGGAGACGGCAAAAACGGTGTTTCAATGGGAATGTTGCAAGGGCCGTCCCACGCGCAGGGCGGAATCCCGTTGATGGTGAACGGACAGCCTGTAAATGCAGAGGTGGAAGGCGGCGAAATACTCGCGGTAATCAATAAGCGATCCGCCGCTCAGTATCTTCCCCTATTTTCGGCGATCAACGCGACAAACGGCGTGAAATTCGAGAACGGCGGGGTTATCGGCTCCGGATGGTCATTGCCGACACCAGCACCACTGCCGCCCAGCCAGAGCCAGCGCGACGCAGAAACATGGGCCGAATTACGAGGTTTACGAAATGACGTTATTCGTTTAGCAAAAATTCAGGGCGAGCGGGTGGACAATTTAAAGGTTTATGTTGTTGAAAAGGACATCACAAAAGCACAAAAGAAAGTTGCAAGTATCAGAGCGAAAGCAACTATAATCGGGGGAAAATGATTATATTGCATCACTAAAATCGTTATTCAAGATGGTAGGGGCAATTATTTTAGTGTCGGTAATATTATCTATTCTGGTAGGATTACTCGGTTCTTCAAGAAAAATCGGGTTTGGGATGGCCTTTCTTTGGTCTATTTTATTAAGTCCCCTTATTGGTGTGATTATTACAATGGCATCCAAGCCCTTAGAGGATGCCGAAATGGAAAAGCAACAATTGGAGCTGCAAAAAGAGCAAATGAAAGAATTAAAAAATATCGCGTCCAAAAATTCAGTTCAGCAGATCAAAGAGGCTAAAGAATTATTGGACAGCGGAGCAATTACTGAGGATGAATTTAGCATCCTGAAGAAGCAAATAATAGGCGATTTGCCCAAACCGATTATTCCATCTTCTCAACAAAAAATAATTGTAGACGAGCCGGATGCAGTTGTTGATACAGATACATCCGAAAGCTCAAACAAAAACACCATAATGTTAGGTATTTTTCTTATCATCATCGTTTTTGCTTTATTTTTTGGAGTTATCGGTGCGCTTGCAATACAATAAGCCTCAAATTCCGAGTTTTCCGAGGCTATTAAAAAGAGTAACACAAGCCCAAAATGGATTCCGACGTAGCGATTTTATCCGATAGCGCATTAATTGCCGAACTTGAACGGCGGGGTTATTCGTGCCTTCGGTTCGATCTGCCGGATGATTTCAAGGTTGAGGATACAAATTTTGAAACAGTAGAATCCGAAGTTTTCGGGGTGCCTTAAAAAGAGAAAACCTGAGTTTTCTGAGTCCATTAAAAAAGCAAAATGCGGAATTTGCGGAAACTATAAAAGAGAGTTTTGCGAGACTATTAAAAAGGGTGTTGTATGACACCCTTTTTTGTTGCATAAATGGCCGAAAAACCGAGTTTATGCCGATAACAACTCAATTATTCCGGAGGTTTGCCCGATTTATTACCAACAGTAATGCCGCCTTTAGATTTAAAGAACAGACCACGTTATTTAACCCTTGCTTTTGATAAACCCGGCAACCGGTTTACGGGGGCGGCTGCATAGTTTCTTATGCGCTTGCAATTCTGCAAGGGCTTGGTTTATCAATTCCAGTTGTACCCTGGTATCTTCGTTAATATCGTTGTAATCGGCAAAAGCGTCGTTTATATAATCTTTCAGCTCCTTTATTTGCGCTTCTATTTGCCCGATACGATCACCGGGTAAGGCTGTGATAAATTGACGTATAGCCACGAAAGCCCGCATAATAGCAATACTTGTCTGAATGGCAATAGGGCTTTTAAGAACGGCGGAAAGCATAGATACTCCCTGTTCGGTAAAAGCGTATGGATTACGCCGTAATCCCATCGTGATAGAATTGGTTATCACAATTTGTGATTTCCAATCTTCCGTTTCCTGATCTGTTAACTGAAACATGAAATCGGACGGAAAGCGTTCGGCGTTACGTTTTACCGCTTGATTCAGCGCACCGGTCGTTACCTGATAAAGCTCCGCCAAATCCCTATCCAGCATCACCCGCTGGCCTCTGATCTCGTAGATTTTATTCTGGATGGGTTGTAATTCCATGCTATGAAAGTTTGAAACAAAGCTATAAAATTATTCCCCTTTCTCAAATTTGATCGGTTTACCGCAATGGGGGCAGGTGATCGTGTTCGTCGGTTGAGGGGCGAAAAGTTCAGCAGGGGATACCTCTAAAGCAATTGCTAACTTTTCTAATGTATCAAATGCTGGTTTTTGCTTGCCAGTCGCAATCCCACTCAAAGAAACACGGGAAATCCCTATTCTATCTGCTAAATCTTGCATAGCGATACCTCGTAATTTACATAATTCTTTGACTCTTAGACTTATCATCGTATTTAAGTATTAGTTTACATTACAAATATAATCCAAATTAAAGCCACACATAGCAAAGCCGCAATAAAAATAACTACTACATTACATTTTTTCTCTGTATTATTTGGCGAAATAAAAATATTACTTTACATTTGTATAAGAAATAAAGCTGCCACTTAACAATTGTAACAATGAAAACCATGAGCAAATACAATAAATCGCAGATTATGAAAAGAGCCTGGAATATCTACAAAGGCAACAACCCGTATTCTTATAGCTTTTCGGCCGCTTTGCGCCGGGCTTGGGAGGTTGAGAAGGCAACATTGGAATATGAGGCCAGGGAGGCACGCAAAACCGCTATCGAGGCTGAGAACGCCGCAAGGTCAACACGGATCAGTAATGCAAGTGTAGCATGGGCCGTCGGAGCGGCAGCTTATTACAGCAATGCCCGTCCCGGTCAGTACTTCGGAGACTAACCGAGTGACGCAAGTGACGGAAGTGACGATAAAAACAAACTTTTTTCTGACCATTAACTAATACCATCAACGATGACCGACACACAGTACAAGGTTATAGCGGCACACATTGCCCGGCATTGCATGAATCATTTGCGGTTCGTGTATAATGCAAACTTCGATTTTGAAAACTTCATCCTATCGATCCGGGTGCATTACCGAGCACCTCGGAGCATCTGGAGGTTAAACGCCCGACGTTTTACGGTTGAGAATTGGACAATCCGTAAAGGGAACGAAGCCCCGGATATTGATTTCGACGCAAACGAATTACTCAAATACCTCAACTAACAGAACTATGACACGAAAAGACCTATCTAAATTGATGCTCCGGGCATGGGGGATGTTCCGGACAACAGGCAAAGCTTTTGCCGTTTGCCTTGCTAAAGCTTGGGCGCTGTATCGCCTAACTAAACGGATGAGGGCCGGAGTAATTACATTTTGCTACGAAAAGGCAGACGGCACGTTGAGACGAGCAAAAGGCACTTTGCAGGGTGTTGCGTCGCTTGTCAAAGGATCGGGGACAGAATCCCCTAAAACCATTCGTTACTTCGACGTTGAGGCCCGAGGATTTCGCAGCTTTCGGATTGAAAACTTTATAACGATTTATTGACATGAAAATCGAAGACCTAAAAAACGTTAGACTGAGTGAAATGACGGCCGGGTATCTGGCTATATACCTAAAATTATCAGATACATACGGAGACGTCGCCAGTATTACAGAACTCGACTATTCCGGCGAGAATGTAGATAATATAAACAATGATTTTTACGAGGCCATAAGTAAGGCCATGGACGAGGTGATGAAGCTGGCGACATTATCAATAATAAATAATTTAGGGGATCTGAGTAGCCATACCGAGATATAACGGTAGAATGCAAGGAAGTACGATAATGATAGCTGTAAAAGTATTCATTCATCCCCTTTGTCCGGGGGAATATCTGATAGCAGTAATAGACGTATCCGGTCGGCTGTGGATGCAATGTTACGAGGTACTACCGCACGGAATAACGGAAACCGAGGGAAAACAACTACACAGGCTATTGTCAAAGCGTGTAAAGGAATGGAAAGCGAAAATAAACGCATTAATTCCTGCTAACAGGTTTTGAGCCTCAACAATCAGAGGATCGGTAAATTACCGATCCTTTTTTACAATATAGTAATAGTAAATGTAGGGTTTGAAGGTTGGGCGTGAGCCACAAAATAATTTTCCCACATCACATACGCGCGCGTGCGCGCGCGAAATCCCCCCGCTCGCTGAAAAGGGGGAGATTAGGGTGAGGTTACAACGAGGTAAAAACGGGGATCACAACGGGGTTATACAAAGACAGTATCAGCAAAAAAAGAATAGGAACTACTTAAAGTAGTCCCTATTCTAGTCCCTCACACCGGTAATACACTGACCACCAGTCTATATTGCGGAGAAAGCGGGATTCGAACCCACGATACCCTTTTGGGGTATACGCACTTTCCAGGCGCGCTCCTTAAACCACTCGGACATTTCTCCAAAACGTCGCTTCCCACACCCGATCCCCCAGTGACAAGCCCGGTCGCAGGGCCGCATCGAACGGATCCCGGCCGGAAAGCGCTGCAAGATACAAAATTATTTTGGTTCCGAAAAATCGCCGTCGATTTTCTCTCCGATCCCGTCTCCGACAGCGCCACAAACCGCCAAAGTAACGCTCCGCTGCGTACCAACATGCGCCCACTCCACAGACGGAACGGATCAATCGGAAATCTCGCCGCACCGGTCGGCCTCAAGCCCGCGGCGCACCTCCTGCGGATCGTCCGAAGCACCGAGCACGACCATCATCTTGGTCACGGCGCTCTCGGTAGTGATGTCACGCCCGCTGATCACGCCGGTCTGCCCGAGCCGTTTGCCCGTTTCGTACATCTCCATCGAAACGCTGCCGCCCAAACATTGCGTGACGTTCAGCACCACGACGCCGCGTGCGACGGCTGCGGACACCGCATCGATGAACCAGTCGGCCGTGGGGGCGTTGCCCGCACCGTACGTTTCGAGTACTACCCCGCGCAGCCCCGGAATGCCGAGCATCGCCGTGAATGTCTCGGCGCTCATGCCGGGGAACAGCCGCACCACCGCGATACGCGTATCGAGCCGCGTGACGATCCGCAGCGGCCCGGGATCGGGGGCAGGCCGCCGGATAAAGGGACGGTTGTAATGGATGCTGACGCCCACCTCAGCGAGAATCGGATAGTTGTCGGAACGGAACGCATTGAGCTGCTCGGCGCTGTGCTTGGTCGTGCGGTTCGCACGGAAGAGCTTGTTTTGAAAACAGATGCACACCTCCGGCACCACAGCGCGGCCGCCTTCGCGCGCCGCAGCGATCTCGACCGCGGTAATCAGGTTTTCGCGCCCGTCGGTACGCAGCACGCCGATCGGGATCTGGCTGCCGGTAAAAATCACGGGTTTGGCGAGGTTCACCAGCATAAAACTGAGCGCGGAGGCGGAATAGGACATCGTGTCGGTACCGTGCAGCACGACAAAGCCGTCGTAAGCGTCGTAGTTGTCACGGATCAGCCGCGCCAGTTCGCACCACAGTTCCGGCGTCACATTCGACGAGTCGATCGGCGTGAGGTTGATCACCTCCAATTCGACATCGAGTTTTCCCAGGTAGGGAAACTCGTCGTAAATGGTACTGAAGTCGAACGGCGCCAGTACGCCCGTTTCCGGATCGGGCTTCATGCCGATCGTGCCGCCCGTGTAGATCAGCAATACGGATGATTTGGCACGTGGTTCCATGCGTTAGATTCTAAATTTATCCGCCCCGGCTACATGCCGGGCAACGGGTACAAAATTACGAAATTCTTTCACCGAACAAAGCCCGCGCATTGCGGGTCGTCACCGCAGCGACCTCTTCGGGCGTCGTCCCGTATATTTCGGCCAGCCGGCAGGCGACCAGTCCGACGTAAGCGCTTTCGTTGCGCTTGCCCCGGTATGGTACCGGCGGCAGGTAGGGCGAATCGGTCTCGAGCACCAGATCGGACAACGGAATTTCGCGCAACGTATCGGGAAGCGACGACTTTTTGTAGGTGACCGGACCGCCGATACCGAACAGGAACCCGCCCGCCGCTTTCAGCGCCCGGTAGTGGTCGGCCGTGCCGCAAAAGCTGTGCAAGATACCGCGCACGCCACGCCCCCGAAACGCATCGAGCAATGCACACATCTCGTCCCATGCATCGCGCGTATGGATCACCAGCGGCAGGCCGTACTGCAACGACAGCTCCACCTGGAACCGAAGCGCCTGTTGCTGCTGGGAGAGAAAATCCCGGCTCCAGTAGAGGTCGAGCCCCACCTCTCCCACCCCGCAAAAACGAATCCCTTCGGGCGGAGCGGCCAAATAACGCGCCACCTGCTCCAAATCCTCCCGCCAGCGGGGATTGTCGTTGACCGAGGTGGGGTGCAGCCCCATCATCGGGCGGCACAGTTCCGGGTACTGCCGCGCCAGAGCGAACATCGCCCCGTAGGACTCGGCATCCACAGCCGGGAGCAGAATCCTCCCTACCCCAGCGGCGCGGGCCCGGGCAACCGCCTCGTCGCGGTCGGCATCGAATTGCGGATCGTAAATATGCGAATGGGTATCGATCAGTTGCAAAGACATCGGTGTATTGCTATTATATAGTATGTTCTGTGTATGGATAGACGTAAACGCTGTTCCGGCCGCCGGCCGTCACACTCAATTTTTCATATATAAGTTCCCGGGCAGTGCGCAGATCCGTCCCGCAAGCTCCAACTCGAGCAGCAGGGCCGGCAGCTCCGCCACGGCAATACCACTGCGGATGCTCAGCTCATCGAGCGAAACGGGATCGTCGCCCAGCAATCCACGCAACGAAGCGACGCGACCGTCTCCGGCTGCAGAAGCGGCGACCGAATCCGGCAAAACCGCTTCCCGATATGCCGCCCCGGTCGCTCCGGCAGATTCGTTTCCGACGGACGGAGCAAGCGGGCCGGTTTCCGCAAACAACGACTGTCCGACGGCCTTCCCGGACGGAGCGGGCGCTTCCCACCCCAATATCTCGGCAATATCCGCGCCGCTGCACACCATCTGCGCCTTCAGCGAGCGAATCAGCGCATTGGTTCCCTCGGCACAGCGGTCGCCTACACGCCCCGGTACCGCCATCACCTCGCGGTGGTAACCGCCGGCCATGTCGGCGGTAATGAGCGAGCCGCCCCGGACAGCCGATTCGACGATCACCGTCCCGTCGCTCAGTCCCGCGATGAGGCGGTTGCGCTGCACGAAACCCGCCTTATCGGGCCGGGCCGTGGAAGGATACTCGCTGATTAGGGTTCCGCCGAGCGACACGATCCGCCGGGCGGTTTCGGTATGGGCCTGCGGATAGATGTGCGTCAGCGGATGCCCCAGCACGGCGACGGTACGCACCCCGTGCTGCATCGCGGCACGGTGCGCCGCCACATCGATCCCGTATGCCAGGCCGCTGACCACGACCAGATCGGGAAACAGTGCCGAAAGCTCACCGATCAGCCGGTCGCACATCTTCTGCCCGTAAGGAGTCGCCTTGCGCGTACCGACGACCGACAACCAATGGCCTCCGCTGAGTTCCGGGCCGCCTTTGAGGTAAATTACATGCGGATAATCGGCACACTCGAGCAACCGCCTCGGATACGACTCATCGCCTGCCGCAACGGGCCGGATGCGGTTGCGTTCGCAAAACGCCAGCTCCCGTTCGGCCGCCTGATGGTACTCGCGGCGGCACAGACTGCGGGCCAGAGCCGGCTTCAACTCGGCCCTCCGGACCAGTTCGCCGGCAGATGCGGCGAAAACCGCCTCCGCCGAACCGAAACACTCCAGCAGATGGATCGCCGTACGGCACCCCAACTCGGGATGCAGCGTTAATGCGAGATCATCGATCGTCATGGGTTATAGTTTAACATTTCCGGCCAAAGGAGTTCCCGCAACCCGGACGAAACTTCCGAACTGCAGGCAACGCTGCGACGAAGCGCTACTGCGACGGGATAACGCACACTCCCCCGATAATATCCGATACGTACAAGTAAAGGTAACAAAATCCCGGCAAATACCTGCAGTCGGATAAATAAGCGGACCCGGGGAGATACCGGTTCTTCGAAAACCCGGCACCGCACAATACGCCGGAATGATTTCCAGAAAACGGGCACAAGGCTATCGGATTCTGCCACATCGTCAACCGGCATGCAAATTCCTCCCAGATCGATTGCAATGATGTGCTAAATTTATTATATTTACTTTCGGACCAGGGTCGCGGGCAGCGACCCCGCTGTGCCGCCGCAACACACCCGCCGCCGGGATCCCGGCGGCGAATCGTGAGCCCCTTGCCGCATCCGCCCTGGCAAGGGGCTTTTTCACAGTGAGTAATTTGGGAATTCAAAAAAATGACGTATATTTGCAGTCCGTTCGACAGGGTCTGATGGCCGAGCGGTTAGGCACAGCTCTGCAAAAGCTGCTACAGCGGTTCGAGTCCGCTTCAGACCTCCATTGAAAACGCCACTTAATGAATAATTAAGTGGCGTTTTTCTTTCATTGATGTAGGAAATGATAATTATCCTATTTCCATCGATTTCAATTTGCATTCGGCTGTAATTTCGCACAACACTTCGATTTCCTCACGAACTTCTCTTCAATAAAACCCCGTATAGTTTTCCACGCATGGCAAGTAGCGGACGATGCGACCGAGAATAGCTCCGCGACGATTGTCCATGCATGTGTGAAAAACGCGCCAGTTCTGAGCTGGCGCGAAAACCGACAGGGTCGGAGTACAAAATGCTGACGGGCGGCATTTACGCGATGCTGCCGTTGCCGGTCGAACAAGTGCAGTATCTCTACAGTGCCGACGCAATCGCGCGTGCCGCGCAGAGCGCCGCGGAAAGCCGGATACGTCCTTTACGCTCGATGAATTGGCAGAAAGCCTCGACCCCGACCTTTTTCCGTGCCAACCGCCAGTATTTGATCTCCCCTCTTTCCGGTAGCCCGAAAGAAAGTTTGCTTTGTGCAGCGCAGGAGATCGCCGATATTGGCACGTTTCTCCGGACATAGCCGTTGTGCCGTACCTGCCAACTGTCCGGGAATGTTGCCTTTTTAGCTTCGCTCCCTCAGCGGTCGATCCCCTCGCGTGAAAGTACTCCCTGCGTATAATAGTGCTTCACTTCCCGCATTTCGGTCACCAGGTCGGCTTCGTCGACCAGCTCCTGCGGCGCATAACGCCCCGTAACGACCACTTCGACGGAAGGATGCCGCGCCCGCAGCGCATCGAGCACCTCGTCCACCGTCAGCAACCGGTAATAGAGCGCAATGGTCAGTTCGTCGAGAATCACCAGGTCGTACTCCCCCGACACGAGCAGCGCCCTGCACCGGGCCAATCCTTCGCGGGCCATCCCTACATCGGCGGGCTCCGGATCGTGGCCGATAAAACAGCCGCGCCCGAGTTGCTCGATCCGCATCCGGTCGAAAATGCCTTCTATTTTCGTCTCGTTGTAGCGCATGCTCTTGACGAACTGGCCGATGTAGACGCTTTGCCCGGCACACAATGCACGCACGGCCAGCCCGAAAGCCGCGGTGGTTTTGCCCTTGCCGTCGCCGGTATACACGTGCAGGTATCCGCAGGAACCGGCCGGGCGCACCTGCTTCCCGGCATTGGCGGGATCGACAGAACGCTCGCGCCCGGAAAACCGGGAGTCAGGAGTGCCAAGGACATTCGGGACGGCTGGCACGCCTGTGCCATCGACTGTTTCGACCTGACGGGCCGAAGCGGACATTTCGTGTACGGATTTCGTCATATTTTTACCGGCAACTGTTTTCTCAGGAGGGTTCATGCGGAGTTGTTTTTACAAAAATAACGAATATTTTTGTACCGTTGCCCTGAAAATATGTACCGGACCGAAACGCTCACCGAAACGCTGCCGCTGGCGGAACTGACCCGCCGCTTCCGCAATCCCGAGAAATTTATCGCCTACTGCCGCGAATGCGGCCGTTACGGCCATTGCTGGGCCTGCCCGCCCTACGAGTTCGACCCTTCGGAAGTGCTCGCCGGTTATACCGTGGCGTGGATCGCGGGCATCCGGATCATTCCGGACGAGGCTCTACGCAATCGCCTCGCCACCCCGGAGGAAGCGACCGAAGCGGGACGGGAGATGCTGGCCCGGGTACGCGCGGCGATCGACCCGCAACTGCTAGCGATCGAACGGAAGCATCCCGGCAGCCGCGCCTTTTTCGCCGGAACCTGTTTCGCTTGCCCGGAAGGCACCTGCACCCGGCACAAGGGTATTCCGTGCCGCCACCCGGACCGGGTGCGGCCTTCGCTCGAAGCGTTCGGTTTCGACATCGGCGCCATCAGCTCGGAATTGCTTCACAACGAATTGAAATGGAGCCGTGACGGACAGTTTCCCGAATACTTTACACTGGTCAGCGCGCTGTTCTGTGCCGAATCCGGAGACACGGGAACATTCACGCTAACGGCACAAAACCCGATACCATGACGCACCACATCCGCCCGAAAGCGGTTTTCAACTGGAGCGGCGGCAAAGATTCCGCCCTCGCCCTCCACCAAGTCCTGCAAGAGGATCGTTACGAGATCGTCGCACTGCTCACGACAGTCAACCGCAGCACCCGGCGGTCGTCGATGCACGGCATCCCGACGGAGCTGCTGCAACGGCAGGCCGACAGCATCGGGATTCCGCTTTATGTCGTCGACCTGACGCCCAAAGGGAACATGGAAGATTACGAAACGGCGATGCGCGGCGCCGTGGAGCATTTTAAAGCGATCGGAGCCGGCCGGTTCATTTTCGGCGATATTTTCCTGCACGACGTGCGCACATACCGGGAAAAACAGCTTGCCCCCTACGGAATCGAGGTGATCGAACCGCTGTGGGGCCGCACCTCGGGGCAGATCATGGAAGAGTTCCTGACTTCGGGACTGGAAACGGTCATCGTCACCACGACGGCCGACGTGCTGGGCAGAGAGTTCATCGGGCGCCGGATCGACGCGAAACTGGTCGCCGACCTGCCCGAAGGAGTCGATCCCTGCGGGGAAAACGGCGAATACCATACGTTCTGTTACGGCGGGGGAATGTTCCGCACGAGTGTGCCTTTCACGCTCGGGACTCCGATGCAGCAAAGTTATCCGGTCAGGCTCGACGACGGTACGGAACGTTTCTATACCTACTGGTTTGCCGACCTGAACGCGTGAATCCCGGAACCTGCAAAGCATCAGACATATCCGGAGAACAAACCGGAAAAACAAGGGAACGGCCCGGGAATGCCAGGAGACAACCGGAAAACAATCGGGAAAAGCACGGGAGCAATCCGGAGCGCCCCGGCAAAACAGGAAACACCGACCCGGACAAATACTGGAAATCTACAAAGGAAGGCGCGTGCGGCACCCCTTGACACGCCGCGGTTCGCTTCTTTCGTGCGCCAGGACGTAGCGGTTGTAATCGAGGGCGAGCGAGATCCACTCTTCGAGCCGTTCATCGCAGGCCAGTTCATCCGCGCCCAGCGCGATAAAGCCCCTGAGGTGCCGCCCCGATTCATCGAGCCGGCGGAATTTGCGGCCGTGCAGGCCGCGGGCCACCTTATCCGGAGAGATATGTATCTCCAGTTCTTCACCGTTCACACCGGCGCAAAAGCAATCGTTCACCAGAAAATTCAACTGCCCGAAACTGACCGTTTCGGTATAGGCGGCGTTTTTGTTCGCGAACGCCTTGCGCACGCGGTTCGCCAAAAAGTCGTTGTATGTCATAATATATCGTGTGTTAGATGGAAACCATTCATGTATCGATCCCGTGTTGATATCCCGTATAATTTATACACGAAGGATATTCAATCCCGGACGGGTTTCCACAGCGCCGGGAAATCGGCTTCATACACGGTACAGGGAGAAGATCGGGCCAAAAAATGCGGGAATGCCCCGCACAACCCCGGTTTATGCGTCTCAGAAAACCGGAAAACCCGCAAACATTAACGCTTTATCAAGCGGGCAATTTTATTGCCATTTTGTCAAATATAATCATAAAAATCGTTTTTTGCAATTTTACAGGAGCTTTTTTCGTCCTCTCGACGGTTAACACATCATGAAAACCCGACAAACCAATAAAATATAAACCGTCCGAAAGACAATCCGTTTTTATGACAGGAAACCTATAAACCGGTTTAATGGTACGAATCAAACATTTTAGCTAATATCATTAAAATAAAATGGTTATTTTTGCGCGACGTGGCGGGATTTTTTGACCCCTCCACAAATTCGACCTAAACTTTACCAAATCAACAATGAAGAACGCAAACAAGGTTTCCCGTTCTTTCCAGCACATGATCCTGTTGTGCGGATGCTTGCTAATATACTATTCCGTATCCGCCCGGCAACATAAGCCCACAGAATCGGGTTACATCGCACAAAAAACGCAGGGCATAGATTCAGATTACGTACTGATTTTCAACTCGTACAGCGAATCGGCTCCCTGGTGCCGCAGCCTCGTCGACTCGACGGTAATGGACCTGATCAAGCTTTCCCCGCAAACCATGACGGTGACCCAAAACCTGAATTCAGGACTGCTCCGGGACGAAAAAGCGCTTGCACAACTGCGACAACAGGTGGATGTCTCCTACCACGACAAACCCCGGATGATTATCTACATCGGTTCCACCAGTTGGCCGTTCCTGCACGAAACCATCGAAAAGAAATGGGGGAAAGTACCTTCTATCATCTTCTCCGACATCGATTATACCGGTCCTATAGCCAATCTACTCCGGAAAACACCGATCGCACCTGCCCTCCGCATCCCGTACGACAAGATTGTCAAGGAGTACGAAGGTGCGCTTAGCGTCGTCTACATGCCTATTTACCTGCGGCAAAGCCTCGCGCTGATGCATCAGCTGACGCCTCCGATGACCGAGCTGTGCTTCATTTCCGACACCCGCTGGATCAGCGCACAAATGCGAGCGGACATGGCCGCCATCACCAAGACCGATTTTCCGGAGCTGAAAGTACGATACCTGATTTCGGCAGACATGTCGACGTTGGATTTGCTCGATTCGCTGCAGCATTACGGACAGGAAACCGGCGTACTCTTCTTCTCCTGGCTCAAGCAGAGCCAAGTGGGAGATTCGTTCGTCAACGACTCCCATTTCCGGATCATCATCAGCAAATCGGCCCGGCAACCGCTGTTCGTACTAAACGACAATGAGGTCAATACGGACAGCGATGTCCTCGGCGGCTACTTCCCGACCCGGGCCGCCGTTTCACACCATATCCGCCTGGCACTTGAGAAAACGCTTGCCGGCCAGCCGGGTTCGTTCCAGACGGTGGAACCCGCGCAACCGGTAATCGACTACCTGACACTTATCCGCAAAGGCATATCCCCCGACCTGCTGCCCAGCAATACCCACATTTACTGGAAACCCGACAATTTTTTCCACCAATACCGTTACCTGCTGGGCGGAGGCGCACTTATCGTCGCGGTTCTGCTGCTGATCATTTACTTCCTTTCCCGCAGCCGGACCCAACAGCGAAAAGTCCTGACATACATGGCCCAATACCGCAACCTGTTCGAAAACATGCCCATTCCGTACCTGCAGATGGAAATGCTCTTCGACCAGAACGGCCGATCGCACGACCTGATCGTCCGTGACGTCAACCCTGCGTTCGAAAAAGCATTTTATTCGCACAACTGGGTGGTCGGCCGGCGTGTCACCGGACAACACACACAACGGGACAATACACTGAATCTCGCCCGCACTGTTCTCGGTGAAAAACGCGCCGTGAGCGTATCCTACTATTTCAAACAAACCGATACGCATTACACAGTGATCCTCGCCCCATCGAAAGAGCCTAACTTCATCGATGTCTTCTACACCGACAACACGGCGTTGGTCCGCGCACAACAACTGCTGCGCACGGTGAACCACAAACTCGCAATGGCTCTGGAGATTTCGAACATTACCCCGTGGAAATGGGATCTGGAAACGGATACGATCCTATGCGACGTAAACCGTTCGGTGGAACTGATGGGAGGCGAGAATATCGACGAGAACAGACTTGCGGTGCCCGAAACGGCCTATTTCGCCAAAATACACAAAGAGGACCGCGAACGCATCAAACAGGCCTACCGGGACCTGATTGAGGGGAAAGTCCCGAAAATCCGCGAAGAGTACCGCGTGGCCGACCCCGGCCGTTCGCACTTCGACTGGGTGGAAGTACAGGCTGCCGTGGATGCCCGCGACGCTGCCGGCAAACCGCTGACACTGATCGGCTCGTCGCTGGTGATCTCGATCCGCAAACAAATGGAGCAGGAACTGATTTCGGCCAAGGAGAAAGCCGAAGAGTCCAGTCGTCTGAAAAGCGCGTTCCTCGCAAACATGAGCCACGAGATCCGTACCCCGCTCAACGCAATCGTCGGGTTCTCGAACATTCTCGCCACCACCGATGCAGAAGAGGAGAAACAGGAGTATGTCAGCATCATCGAGAACAACAACAACCTGCTGTTGCAGTTGATCAACGATATCCTCGACCTGTCGAAAATCGAGGCCGGCACGCTCAACTTCACGTATACCGAGACCGACCTGAACCGGCTGCTCGAAGAGATCGTGCACGCAGCGCAAATGCGCAATACGTCCGATCAAGTGGATGTCGTATTGGCCGAAACCGTCCCCGGCTGTATTGCCCGGGTAGACCGGAACCGGCTCACGCAGGTGCTGACAAACCTGACCACCAATGCACTCAAATTCACACAGCGAGGGAGCATCCGAATCGGCTACAGGTTAGAACCCGACGGCAAATTCCTGTACTTCCACGTCAGCGACACCGGCTGCGGTATCCCGACCGACAAACAAAAATCGGTATTCGAACGTTTCGTAAAACTGAACAGTTTCTCACAGGGAACCGGCCTTGGACTCTCGATCTGCCAAACGATCGTCGAACATGTTGGGGGCCGGATCGGCGTCGAATCCGAAGAGGGGAAAGGATCGAACTTCTGGTTCACGATCCCTTACCGTCCCGTCTCGGATCAAAAGAACAGAAAACCGCAGGACAAACAGATCGAGCCGATACCGGTCGAACGCGACAAACTGACCATCCTGGTAGCCGAGGACAGTGCGGACAACTTTAAACTATTCGAAACAATCCTGAAAAAAGACTACACGATCCTGCATGCGTGGGACGGCCGGGAAGCCGTGGAACTGTTCAAAACCCACCAGCCCCATCTGGTACTGATGGACATCAACATGCCGGTACTGAACGGCTACGAAGCGACGGCAGAAATCCGCAAACTTTCGGAACGGGTACCGATCATCGCCGTAACGGCTTATGCCTATGCGTCGGACGAAGAGCGCATCATGAACAGCGGCTTCGACGCGTATGTACCCAAACCACTCAACGCCAGTATCATGCGAAGCAAGATCGTCGAACTTCTGAAAAAACGGCTGGTTTTCATTTGACCGGACAAAACGGATAACCACAGAAAAGCAGGGGGAGAATTTTCATTCTCCCCCTGCTTTACCTAAATAATATAAAAAATAAAATCGTCTCTATTGCCTAAACAGGACACGGCCGTTTATCCCCATGCAGGAGCGTCGTTCGATCCTTTGACCGGCTCCGCGGCCGATACCGTTACAGGGACCGTCTTTACGTTCCCCGGGGCAGAACATCGGGACAGGAAAATCCCGGCAAAATCCACTCCTGCTACTCTCCCAGATACAGGATCAGCTTCTGGTTCAGCAAGTCGCGTGAGATCGGCTTGGTGAGGTAGTCGGTACAGCCCGCCTCCAAAGCTTTCTCGCGGTCGCTCTCAAACGCAAACGCGGTAATCGCCAGGATCGGCACCTCTTTGGAAATTTTCCGGATCGCACGGGTCGCTTCATAGCCGTCTACGACCGGCATTTTGATATCCATGAAGACCAGATCGGGCCGCACTTTTGGGAACAGGTCGATAGCCTCCTGCCCGTCGTGGGCGCGGATCACCTCATAGCGCTTGCCGATAAAGGCTTTCATCAGCATGTAATTGCTTTCGATGTCCTCCGCGATGAGAATACGTTTGCCGGTACGCCCTCCCACACCTTCCGAAGCCAGCTCCGCCAAAGCGCCGCCCTGCGCCGAAGCGCCGGCATCAGGCTCCGACATCAGGCTCCCTGTTTCCTGTGCTGCGGACGGTTCATCCAACGCATCCGCCGCAGCCTTTTTTTCGGAACGATACGGAATGGTAAAACGGAATGTGGTGCCCTCGCCCTCTTCGGATTCGACCCAGATCCGGCCGCCGATCTTCTCGACGATCATCTTCGAAATAGCCAGTCCCAAACCGGTACCGGAAGCGAAGCTGTTCAATTTGATAAAGCGGTCGAAGATCCGCTCCTTAGCCTGTGCGGACATTCCGATGCCGGTATCCGCAACATAAAACTCTATCGTATCTCCCATCATATCGTATCCAAAGCGGATTTCGCCGTTGTGCGTAAATTTAATTGCGTTGCTGAGCAGGTTCGTGACCACCTGGGCCAGGCGGTTATGGTCGCACTTGATCTCGACATCTTCGTCGCGACCGTCGAAGACCAGTTCCACTCCGTCATGAACACGCCCTTTATGAATTTCATACTCCTCACGGCACAGGCTGTTGAGGCTCATGTCTGCAAAATGGAACTCGAGGGTGCCGGCCTCGATCTTCGACAGGTCGAGGATATCGTTGATCAATTGCAACAGCAGATCGGAATTGCTGTCTATGATATCGGTATACTGCTGAACCTCTTCGGCGTTTTCAGCGTTTGAAATCAGCTTCGAAAAACCGACGATCGCATTGAGCGGCGTACGGATTTCATGGCTCATGTTCGCGAGGAACGCGCTTTTCAGGCGGTCTGATTCCTCGGCTTTGATCCGCGCGGCGATCAGTTCACGCTCGGCGTTCTTCTGTTCGGTGATATCCCACGAAATGCCGATAATCAGCGGCAGACGGTCCTCCGACGGCACCAGCGCCTTGGAAGTCGTCACCACACGCGTTTCGCCCGACGCGGCCGTATACTCTTCGACCATCTCCAGCCGCTGACCGGTACGCAGCAACTCCAGGTCGTCGCGCCGGAACTTCTCGGCGTCGGACAGGCGCGGGAAAATTTCGAAATCGGTATGCCCCAGGGCCCGCGAAGCCGGAATGTGGGAATATTCCTCGAAAGCCTTGTTCCAATAGACATAACGGAACTCGTTGCTCGGGTCCTTGACGAACAGGTACACGGGGATATTGTTCAGGATCGCGTCCATCACGTAGTTGAGTTCGCGCACCCGGTTCTCGTGTTCGAGACGGGTCGTGACATCCCGCGAGAAGAACCACAGCACTTCATGCTCCTTGGCATGGTCGTATACCACATAAATGACCACCTCCTGCGCCTCGATCCTGCCGGTAGGGGGATTTTTGGATTTGGCCGTATAACTGTACGACCCGTCGTTCGCACGTACCTTCGACACCTTTTCCTGCCACTGGCGGTAAAGATTCTGGGACGATTCGAGCAGAATACCCTGCGGGCTCTCCAACTCATAGAGCTTATAATTGGAAATATCCCCGCTGAGGTTGTGGCGTTCGATGAAACGCTGGTTGGCAAACTCGAGCGTACCCTCCAGATCGCAGGAATAAATCTCCTCGACCGCATTGTTCAGGGCATATTTCACCGCCTCGAAATCGTGCAGGCGCTTGACCACATAGGTCATATCCTGCGCATAACCCTCGATAATGCGGCTTCCGTCTTCCTTCCTGATTATCCGGAGAATGCGGCTGTGGTAATAGCGGGTCTGCCCCTGCACCGAAATGCGGTACTCGACATATCCGTCGCCCGCCTGCCCGTAACGAAGCTGGTTGAGCAGTGCGTCACGGTCGGCCGGATGGACATGCGACAGGAACAGCTCCTTGCGGCAGCGTTTCAGCTTGCCGTCGCCGCCGCCGACCAGCCACGGAATAATCTTCGGCGCCTCGAACTCCTTGATATCCTCGTAATAATACCAGTGGCTCAACAACGCGATATCCTCGGCCGCCACCATGCGCAGGTTGGCCTGTTCGAGCTCCTGCTGGACGATCACCTGGTCGGTCACGTCACGGCACATACAGAGCGCGTGCTCGTCGTCCAGCGGGAAAATCCTGTTTTCGTAATGGCGGGTATGGTTGTCCAGGGTAATGTCGTGATGGGAAGTCGAACCTATCTTGTTCCGGACCACGTAATCGAGGTTCTCCTTCACATTGTGATACGCCTCGGGGGAGAGCAGCGTACAGATATCCCGCCCGATAAGCGAATCGCTGGGCGCGCCGACATGGTTGGTCTCTTCTGAGGAGACCAGATCGACAAGCTGCCCCGAATGATCGAGAACGGTCAGCATATCGGGCAGCGACTCGAGTATCTGCGCGGCATATTTATCCCGGAAACCTCCGGGAGAGTCGGCAAGCATCCGTCTGGCACCGCCGCGGGAAGCCTTTTGCCCGGAAGACAATGCAGCATTCTCCCGTTTCAGCCGCTCGATCTGTTCGATCAATTCCTCCCGTGAACAATCGTCGTACTCGCTCATAACCTTAATGTTGAATAAAAAACGGGCTTCCTTTTCCCCGATTACCACCTGTCCCGCCGGCAAACACCCCGGTAGGATAAGGCAAGATAGGTAAAAATCTCTGTTTTACGGCACGGAAAGACGCTTTTATTGATACAAAAACCCTTTGACCGGACGACTGTCCGCCGCTCAGGCCATGCCCGAACCGACAGAGACCACAGCGTCACCGTCCTCAAGGGGACGGATCGGATGCGTAAAGACAAAGCGGCTCCCGGACGTATAGGTCCCATCGACCCATATCTTGCCGCCCACCTTCATCACGATCTGGCGACAGATGGCCAACCCGAGCCCCGTGCCCTGCTTGAATTCATCGAGCTTTTCAAAACGGTCGAAAACTTTGGCCTGCTTTTCGGGCGGAATGCCGCAACCGGTATCGGCCACCGCAAAACGCACCATTCCCTCTTTCTCCAACACCTCGAACGAAAGGGTAATCCGGCCCTGCTCGGTAAATTTATTCGCATTGGTCAGCAGGTTGATCAGCACCTGCGAGAGCCTCTGTACGTCCGTCCGGAGGGTATAAGTCTCGTACGACGACTCGAATACGCATTCGACGCCCTCCCTGCGGTTATGGGTGGTCGTCATAATCACCTGCTGGCACAGCGACGGGATATCGATATCTTCATAGGCGAAATGGATCTTGCCCGTTTCGAGCCGCGAAATATCGAGGATATCGTTGATCAGGGTCAGCATCAGCTCCGAGTTGGTCGAAATGATCGCGCTGTACTCCTCGCGCTCTTCAGGCGAAATTTCAGCGGAAGTCAGCAACGACGAGAAACCGACGATCGCGTTGAGCGGCGTACGGATCTCATGGCTCATATTGGCCAGAAACGCACTCTTGAGCAGGTTGGACTCCTCGGCCTTCTCCTTGGCTTCGATCAGTTCCGCCTCGCGGTTTTCCAGTACATTGCGCAGCCGCTTGTTCTTGTAGTAAAGGAAATAGATGAACACGGCGATCAGCGACAGCAGGATCAGCGCAGCCACGCTGGAATAGATCACCGAACGGTACTTGCGCAACTGGGCCTCGGTATTATCCACCACGACACTCCCGGCCGGAAGTTTGTACTCGGCGATATCGAACTCTTTGAGTTTATTGGCATTGAAACGGTATTCCCCGTCGGACAGTTCGAAATGTACCGCACCCGGCTTACCGTGGTAATAACCGGCAATCTGCCCGGCGATCTCGCCTGCGCCGCTTTTGTATTTGGGATTGTAACCGCCGATAGCCACGCTCTCCAGCCCTGCCCCGGACAACGTGAAAACCGGCACCGTGGGATTCTCGGCGATCAGGTCGTTCATCGCGCTGTACATCAGGTACTGGCCGTCATCGCCTACACGCCACGTCCCGATCAGCAGAGCCGAATGCTGCGGCAGGCGCGTAATCCGCGAAACGACGGAATCGCTCCCCTCGCGCGAATCGATCTGGATCAGCCGCAGATCGTCATAGCGGAGCATTTCGCGCCTCATCAGCGCCTGGAGCGAAACGCCGCCGTACGTGTTGTCCGACACGAAAGCGATATTACGCACATCGGGATAGAGCGAGCGGATCAGGTCGACATTCTTGTCCACATCGTAGCGGTTCAGGCAGCCGCCGGCAGTCCCGATCGAATCGGCCAGCGCGGCCATATCGACCGAATAGCTCCAGTCGCGCTGCGGCACATTGAGCGAAGAGAGCGCAATCCCGTTCACACTCGCGTAGCAGCCGAAAAAGGGGATATCATCGGGAAAATCTCCCTGGGCGAGAAAAGAGGCCCACGCCTCCTGCCCCAACAACACCACTGCCTTGAGCTGCTTATTCTTCCGGTAACGATCCAAAATGTCCCGCATCCGTTCCTGCCATTGCGGCGCTTCGGAAAGGCCCTTGCACCCCATGTCCTCGACGACAATCTCATAAGGCACCTTTTTCTGGACGATCGCCTGTTCGAAATCGGAAATAAACCCGGACATGCGCCGCGTGTCGGGATTGTAAGAGGCGACGACCAAAATGATGCCCTCCCTGGAATCGATCTGTGCCCGAAGGGTACCGGGAATGAGCGCCAACAGCAGGAAGAAAAGCACTGCCGCGGCAGCTGTTATTTTTCGGATCGGACGGGATGCAACAATATGGAATACCGACATAGGCCAATCGAACCTCTAAACACAGTGGTGCCGGCGCAATATGCAGGCCGGCGCAACGCTAGCACTTTGCATAACAAATAGCTGGCGATTACCGACAAAGATAAAAAACTTTCCGCGGAAAATATTTATTGCCTACACGAAAAAAGCGTCTTATTATGACAAAATGATGTACTATCGTGTCAAATTAAAACACCAACAATAATTTATTATCTATATTTGCCGCATACATCCGCAACAAATCCGTTTATCACAAAAATTTAATTCTAAATTCCTTACAACCGACACCTCCGGCAAACCCCGTCGGAAGCGCGGTTAAAAAAACCGGGAGGCATGGATTTTCAACGCTTTTGTCATCTGTAATTTAGAATTTTGTTTACCTTTACATATACGTATTAATTAGTAGCTTTTCATTCACACCCCATACTGCACTGAACTAAAATAATGAAGAAACGGATTCTGATTCTCGACGACAAAGAGACGATCGGCAAAGTATTGATGATGTACCTGGCCACAGAGTACGACTGCACCTGGTTCGACAATCCGCTCAAAGGCCTCGACTGGATGCGCCAGGGGAATATCCCCGACCTGATTATCTCGGACATCCGCATGCCCGAAATGCGCGGGGACGAATTCCTCGCTTACCTGAAAAAAGACCTCATGTTCGCCTCGGTTCCTGTGGTAATCCTTTCGGGCGAAGACAGCAGTACCGAGCGCATCCGGCTGCTGCAGGAAGGCGCCGAGGATTTCATCATCAAGCCGTTCAACCCCATGGAACTTAAGATCCGCATCAAAAAAATACTCGATTGATGCCCCTTGAATTCTGGTATATCGGCACGGACGGTCATTGTGCCAGACATTTCGGCTCACTGTTGCACGCCGAGTTGCATGTCTTTCCCGATGTGAAGGATGCGTTGGGCAATAACAGTAAAGGCCCCGTAATCGCACTGTGGGAGGGACACTCTCCAGACGACGATCTCGATGCCATCGAACGGCTGAAGAAAGAAAACAGCCAGCTGCAACTGATCCTGGTCGCAGGCGCGCTCTCATCCAAAGAGCGGGCCGCATATTTACATGCAGGTGCGACTGCCGCCTTGGCACCGGACACCGACCGGGAAAGTCTCGAAGGAATCACCCGCATGCTCGCCAACACGTTCCTGCAGGGCCGGACGGACGTACAACCCGGGGAACCGGCGCAAACGGCCGGGAACTACCGGATCCCGCCCGGCAAGCGGTTGTTCGACATTGCAGCTTCGGGCATGGGACTGCTATTGCTTTCCCCGTTGTTGTTGATTACCGCCGCGGCCATCCGCATCGAAAGCCGGGGGGCGGTCATCTACCGCTCCAAACGGGTGGGCAGCAACTACCGGGTATTCGACTTTTTCAAGTTCCGCTCGATGTACTCCGAAGCGGACCTGGCGCTCAAAGACCTGAAGGTCCTGAACCAATACCGGGAAGCGGAACTCGCGAACAGCTTCACCGCGCCGCAGCGAAACCAAGGATCGGCGCACATCGACAGCGCGATGCTGATTTCCGACGACTGCGTCATCTCCGAGAACGCTTTTATCTCGCAGGCGACAAGCGAGAAAAAGAATGCTTTCGTCAAATTGGAAAACGACCCCCGCGTAACGCGCGTCGGCCGCTTTATCCGCAAATACAGTATCGACGAACTGCCTCAGCTGTTCAACATCCTGCGCGGCGACATGTCGGTGGTAGGCAACCGGCCGCTGCCGCTCTACGAGGCGGAACGCCTCACCGGCGACGAATATATCGACCGTTTTATGGGCCCGGCCGGACTCACCGGGCTGTGGCAGGTCGAAAAGCGCGGCGGCGCAGGCAAACTCTCGGCCGAGGAGCGCAAACAGCTCGACATCGAGTATGCGAAACACTATTCGCCGTGGATGGACCTGCGGATCATTTTGAAAACCTTTTTGGCATTCGTCCAAAAAGAGGACGTATAACGTAACCCCGATTCCCATGAAATTAACTGTTTCATTCGTAACACTGCTGGCTCTCGCCGCAGGAGCATATGCGCAGCAGACCTCCAATTCGCTGCTCCCCCAACCCGCTTTGCAGGAACTTTCACCGACACCTCTGCCCGGACAGGCTCCGCCGAACGACAATCCGGTGCAGGAAACCGCATCCGATCCCTCCGACATGGCGCACATGACGGCCGAAGATTACCTCGCAATGGAATTGCCGCCGCTGGGCGTACTGATCGACAATTCGCGCCAAACCGCGCAGATGCAATATTACAACACGGCCATCGACGAAGCCAAAACCGACCTGAAAACCGAGCGGCGCAACTGGTTGAAATATTTCCGGGCTACGGGCAACTACCAGTACGGCCAGATGAACTGGCTCTCGACCCTCTCGGGCAGCGACGCCGCCGACCCGCTGCCGGTGGTACCCACCTACCAGGGCAAGGAGCAGAGTTACTGGAACGTGGGCGGAGTCGTCTCCATTCCCCTGAACGACCTTTTCGACAGGCGCAACCGGGTGAAAAATAAAAAACTGGCCGTCGAAGCGGCCGAGCAGAACGTGGAGCGCTGGCAGGACGAGTTGAGCCTGAAGATTATCGACGCTTATACCACCGTACTGCAAAACCTGTCGATGATCAAGACGCAGGCCGAAGCGGTCACGCTGGCCATCGCACAGTATAAAATCACCGAAGCCGATTTTATGAACGGAAAAATCGACGCCGTCACGCTGAGCCGCCAGAAAAACATCCAATCGGCCACCGTCCGGGAGTACGAGCAGACCCGCGCATCGCTGAACAACGCCCTGTTGCGGCTCGAGATTATGTCCCACACCAAAATCATCACTAAATAACACGAGCCCATGAACTCTCTGATCTACCTGTTCAGGTTCATCTACCGCATCCGCTGGTGGCTGCTGATCGGTCCGGCGCTGGCTGCACTGTTCGTCATCTACAAGACACAGAAAATGTCGCATACGTACCAGACCCGCACGACCATTTACACGGGCGCGGTCTCCGGTTACAGCATCGACCCGGACGACAGCGGCAAACAGGACTGGGCCTCGACCAACAATACGATGGACAACCTGGTCAACATCATCGTGTCGCAAAGTACGCTCCGCAACGTCTCGCTGCGCCTGTTCGCACAAGCCATGATGTACGGCAGCCCGGACAAAAACACCAATCATATTTCGGCGGCCAACTACCGCACCCTGATGCGGCATGTGCCCAAAGAGGTGGTCGCGCTGATAGACAAGAACTCGGAAGAAAACACCCTCGCCAACCTCGAAGATTATGAAAAGGCCAGCCCCGACAATTACGTCTACGGGCTGTTCCATTACACGCACCGCCATTACAGCTACCAGGCGCTGAGCAAGATCGTGGTCAAGCGGCTGGGCAACAGCGACATGATCCAGGTATCCTACGAATCGGACGACCCGGGCATCGCCTACAATACGCTCGTCCTGCTCAACGAAGAGTTCGTCAAACAATACAAGGACCTGCGTTTCGGCGAGACGAACAACGTCATCAAATATTTCGAGCAGGAGCTGGAACGCACGCGCAAAGTGCTGACCGAAGCCGAAGACTCGCTGCGCGACTACAACGTCGAGAAGCGTGTCATCAACTACGACGAACAGACCAAGCACGTCGCCGTACTGAGCCGCGACTTCGAACTGCGTTACGAAGACACCCGCATCGAACTGGCCAACACGCAGCGGCTGATGGAAGTGATGGACGACCGGATCGACGAGCACGTCAAGCAATTGCGCAACAACACGCTATTCGTGGACAAGCTCCGGACGATCTCGAACCTGACGGCGCGCATCACTACGCTCGAATCGTTCCAAAACGACACGCTCGCCCAGGCCCTCGACCAGCCCCTTACCGCACGTCCGGCCGGATCGTCAACGACTTCGATCAGCAGTTTGAAGCGACAACTGGCCAAGGCGCAGGGCGAACTGACGGAACTGACTCACGCTTTGGGCACCCAATACTACACCAAGGAGGGGCTGTCGACCTCCACGCTCGTCGACCAATGGCTCGACGTGCTGATCCGCAACGAAAAGGCAAAGGCCGAGATGAAAGTGCTCCAGGAGTGGAAGGACAGGCTCGATGACCGGTACGTTTTTTACGCACCGGTCGGTACGACGATCAAACGCAAACAACGGGAGATCAATTTCACCGAACAATCTTACCTGTCGATCCTGCACGGCCTGAACATGGCCCGGCTCAAGCAAAAGAGCCTGCAGATCACCTCGGCGACCCTGAAGGTGATCAACCCGCCCTCGTTCCCGATCGCAGCGATGCCCACCAAGCGCAAGGTGATGGTACTGGCCGCATTCTTCGGCACGATGATCTTCATCCTCGGCTACTTCATCCTGCTCGAACTGCTCGACCGGACGCTACGCGACCGGGTACGCACCGAACGGATTACCGGCGGACGCGTGCTGGGCGCCTTCCCCGCACCCGGAAAATTCCGGTTCCGAAGCTACACGAAAGCATGCAGACAGGTGGCCTCGCAATATCTGGGCAATGCGGTACTCAACTATTTCAAACCCGGGAAGCCCAACGTCATCAACCTGCTAAGCACCGACACCGGCACCGGCAAAAGTTTCCTCGGCGAACAACTCAAAACCTACTTCGAAGAGATCGGGCTAAACGTCCGGCTGGTCACCTATCATCAGGATTTCACCGTCGAGCGGAAAAACTACCTGCTCGCGCAGAGCCACAAAGACTTCATTCCTGTTTGGGACCGGAAGCCGGACGGCGAACCTGAAACCGGCCGCGAAGACGTCGTCATCATCGAGCATCCGTCGCTGAGCACCTGCACGGTTTCCAAAGCGCTGCTGCAGGAGGCGTCGGTCAACATCGTCGTCGCCCGGGCCAACCAGGTGTGGAAGGATACCGACCAAATCCTTTTCGACAAGGTTCGGGAGCAGGCCGGAGAGACCCCGGTCATGCTCTACCTGAACATGGCACGCCGCGAGGTGGTCGAAAGTTTCACCGGTATGCTGCCGCCATATACCCCGCTGCGCAAACGGCTCTTCCGGTTCTACCAGTTCGGACTCACCTCCAGCGGAAAATAACAATCAGGAAAAACCGCCGGAAAAATACGCACACTCAGGTCCGCAATTCGGATTCGCGACAGAATGGCGTTCCCGTCGTTTATCGCAGTAACGACAACCGGACAACCGTCCCGGAGCATCCCTCCGCTACGCGAAATCCGGACGGGAAGAATTCCGGCAACGGCGAGTGTGCGATCTCGAAGACCACCCCAAAAGCCAGCAGAGCAAACGCATGGAACGACACGGAATCATATCGGGCAAGGGATTGCTTCCTTACCTCGGACTGACGCTCGGGATCGGGGCGGTGGCCCTGGCCGTTATCCGCGTCGGTTATATGGCGGGCGCCGCGCTGGGCTGTCTGCCGATCCTGCTCTACATCATCCTGTTCGCAATTAAAAAACCTTACTGGGCCTACACCTGGCTTTTTATCGCGAACTACTTCGTCCTGGGACTGACGCGCTACATCCCCGGCCTGCCCGCAGGCATCGTGATGGACTGCCTGATCATGTTCAACCTGTTCACGCTGCTGATCCGTTCGTGCTACAAGCATGTCGGCTGGGAGCGGGCGCGCAACGGGCTGACCGTCGCATCGCTGGTGTGGTTAACCTACTGTTTCCTGGAACTGTTCAATCCGCAAACTGTCTCGGCGACCGCCTGGGTCGCGCTGATCCGGGGCTACGCCCTCTACTTCGTCGCGATCGCCATCCTCACGCCGATCATCTTCTACCGCTACAAAGACCTGAAACGTATCCTATTCATCTGGTCCGTGCTGACGTTGCTGGCCGTGCTCAAAAGCTGGATCCAGCGCAACATCGGTTTCGACCAGGCCGAGCAATACTGGCTTTTTGTCGAACGCGGACATACCACGCACATCATCCGGACCGGAGTGCGCTACTTCTCGTTCTTCAGCGACGCAGCGAACTTCGGCTCGTCAATGGGCCTCTCGATGGTCGTATTCGGCATCGCTTCGCTCTATTACAAAAACCGGTGGATCCGACTCTACTACATTGCCGTAGCCGCCGCGGCCTGCTACGGCATGATGATTTCGGGCACGCGCAGCGCACTGGCCGTACCGTTCGCCGGTTTCACGCTTTTCATCATCCTTTCCAAACAGATCAAAATGATCGCCGCCGGGGCCATCATGCTTGCCGGGGTATTCATCTTCCTGAATTACACGCACATCGGACACAGCAACGCGCTGATCCGCCGCGCACGCAGTGCCTTCGACCTGAACGACGCCTCTTTCCAGGTCCGGTTGAAAAACCAGGAACTGATGCGGGCCTACATGAAGGACAAGCCTTTCGGAGTGGGCATCGGGCTCGGCGGCGGCAAAGCGAAAACTTACGCACCGAACGCCTACCTGTCGCAAATCCCGACCGACTCGTGGTTCGTGATGATATGGGTCGAAACGGGTATCGTCGGGCTGATCGTACACCTGGGGGTGCTTTTCTATATTCTGGGGTACGGCTGTTACCAGGTGATGTTCCGGCTGCGGGACAAACAGTTGCGGGGACTGACCGCCGGATTGACCGCCGGCGTATTCGGCATCGCCGTTTGCTCGTACAGCAACGAGATTTTCGGCCAGTTTCCCACCGGCATCATCATGTACATGAGCCAGGCCTTTATCTTCCTCGCTCCGCGCTTCGACCGGGAACTGGCAGAGGCGCATGAAAAACGGATCGAACACGAACACGAATACCTCGATGAAGCCTGATATATCCGTCATAACCGTCAATTACAACGGCCTGGAACTGACCGCCGCAATGATCGCATCGCTGCGACAGTACGTATCGACGCCCATAGAGACTATCGTCGTCGACAACGGATCGCTGCGCGACGAAGCGCACCTGCTCGCGGAACGCTTTCCCGGTATCGTTGCGATCCGCAGCGAGCGCAACCTGGGTTTTGCCGGAGGCAACAACCTCGGACTGCGTGCCGCACGGGGGCGCTACCTGTTGCTGCTGAACAACGACACGGAAGTCGGGGACGATTCACTGCACTACCTCTGCGACGCGCTGGAAAACCATCCGCGCTGGGGTGCCGTGTCGCCGAAAATCCGCTTCGCCGATCCGCCGCGACCGATCCAGTTCGCCGGCTACACGCCGCTGTCGAAAATCACCCTGCGCAACGGGTTGGTCGGTTTCAACCGGGAAGACGACGGCAGTTACGACACGCCGCACGAAACGCCCTATGCGCACGGCGCCGCGATGATGGTTCGCCGCGAGACGATCGAGCAGGCCGGGGAGATGCCGGAGCTCTATTTCCTTTACTACGAGGAGCTCGACTGGTCGGAGCGGATCACCCGCAGCGGCTGGGACATCGGCTACGAACCCCGCTGTACGGTATTCCACAAAGAGAGCCGCACGACCGGCCGGGAAAGCCCGCTGCGGACCTACTACCTCACCCGCAACCGACTGCTGTTCGGCTGGCGCAACCGGCGCGGTGCGGCACGCTTGCTGACGGTACTCTACCAATGCGGCGTAGCGGCGCCGAAAAATGCGGCGACCGCCCTGCTCCGCGGTCGGGGAGACCTCGCCCGCGCAACGGTACGGGGCATCGGCGCTTTTTTTACGATGAAAAACAAAACGGGCTAGATGCGGCCCCCGGCGCGACCTCACAGTATCCGGCCTGTTGAGGTCGACCGGCAACGGCACACGCCCCGGAAACCGCACCGGGCACAGGCATGTTTTTACGCCGCCTGCACAGTTTCGGACTTTGAAAATAACACGATATTCTGACCTCTAGCATTTCCCCGACGATGCAAACGATCCTGACCATAACCGACTGGGTGCTCTTCGCACTGCTGGGCTTTGCCACCGCCTACCTTTTCATCTTCGCGCTCGCCTCGATGCGCCGGCGCCGCGACAGGTTTCCCGCGGCTAGAATAGAGCACCGCATGGCCGTGCTGATTCCGGCCTACCGCGAAGACCGCGTAATCGACCAGTCGGTGGAGGCGATACTCGCGCAACAATACCCGCGCGAACGGTATGAAGCGGTCGTGATCGCCGACCACTGCGCACCCGCCACGCTGGAACGGCTCGGACAACTGCCGATCCGCCTGCTGGAAGTCGAATTCGAAAACAGTTCGAAAGCCAAAGCGCTCAATTATGCCGTCGCACAGCTCGCCGCTGCGGGTGAAACCTTCGACATGGCCGTGATTCTCGATGCGGACAACACCGTCGCTCCCGACTTCCTTTCGCGGTTGAACGACGGATACCACAGCGGGGCACAGGCTATTCAGGCACACCGCCGCGCCAAGAACCTGCATACCGATACGGCCCTGCTCGATGCCGTGAGCGAAGAGATCAACAACTCGATCTTCCGCAAAGGGCACGTCGCGCTGGGAGTCTCTTCGGCATTGATCGGTTCCGGCATGGCATTCGACTACAATTGGTTCTGCAACAACATCACGCAAGTCTCGTCGGCCGGCGAAGACAAGGAACTGGAAGTGCTGCTGCTCAAGCAGGGCATCTTCATCGAATACCTCGACGACGTGGAGGTACTGGACGAAAAGACCGCCGGGAGCCGCGCGTTCTACAACCAGCGGCGGCGCTGGCTCGCCGCGCAGTGGTACTCGCTGAAGGCCGCCGTCCGCGACCTGCCGGGCGCGGTCCTGGAAGGAAATCTCGACTACTGCGACAAGCTGGTACAGTGGATGATGCCCCCGCGCGTCCTGCTGCTGGGCCTCATACCGCTCGCGGCCCTCGCGGTAACGTTCGTCGATCCGGCCTCTTCCGCAAAATGGTGGCTGCTGCTTGCAGCACTGCTCTTCGCACTCTGTTTCGCAATCCCGGACTACCTCGTGGATAAACCGCTCAAACGGGCGATCCGTAAAATCCCGCTGCTGATGCTGCTCATGGCGCTGAACCTGCTCCGGTTGCGCGGCACCCGCGACAAATTTTTCCATACCGAACACGGTTCCACTGAAAAAGCTTAACACACAAGCCTTCCAAGACGAAGCACAAACCGGCAAGGCAGCCAGACAGCCAGACAGCCAGACAGATAAATGAACGACCGGAAGAGCCGGCAGACGGAAACAAGTAGAAAATAATATCTAGCTCCCAAACTTCAACCGGCACAAGAACCTCCAGCTCTGCCAGGGGCAGGGTTCACCCCGCGTCAGACAGAAACAAGGAACCATCAGCCACAAGACAAATTTTCGCCCCCATAACCCGGAACCAAACCCGCAAGCCATGAAAATAGCCATCGAAGCACAGCGCATCTTCCGCACCAACAAGCACGGCATGGACTTCGTTGCGCTCGAAACCATCCGGCGACTGCAGCAACTCGACCCCGAGAACGAGTATTACATCCTCGTGAGCCCGGGAGAAGACCGTTGCCTCAGCGAGAGTGCGAATTTCCATATCGTCGAGATCAGTTGCCCCACCTATCCGCTCTGGGAGCAGGTCGCACTGCCGCGCGCCGTGCGCAAAATCCGCCCCGACCTGCTGCACTGCACGAGCAACACGGCCCCGGTGCGCTGTTCCGCACCGCTGGTACTGACCCTGCACGACATTATTTTCCTGGAAAAGCGCGCCGCCCAGAACCGTTCGATGTACCAGAACCTCGGCTGGCATTACCGCCGGCTGGTGGTTCCGCGCATCCTGCCGCACTGCCGCAAAGTCATCACGGTATCCCGTTTCGAGCAGCAGCGCATCCAACAGGCGCTGCAACTGCCCGAAGGGGTACTGACAACGATCCATAACGGCGTGAGCCCGCATTTTCGCCCGGTGGCCGATCCGGGTGCCGTCACCCGCAAATACCTGCCCGAAGATCGTTTCCTGTTCTTCCTGGGCAATACCGACCCGAAGAAAAACACCCCGCGCACGCTGCGGGGCTATGCCCGTTACCGCGAACTGTCACAGCACCCGTTGCCGCTGCTGGTCGCCGACCTGAAACCCGAAGCCGCCGACGCGCTTCTGCGCGAACACGGGATCGAGGGGATCCGTCCGGCACTGCGTCTTCCGGGATACATTCCCAACACCGACCTGCCTGCGATTTACAGCGGGGCCGAAACATTCCTGTACACTTCACTGCGGGAGAGTTTCGGCATACCGATCCTAGAGGCGATGGCCTGCGGAACTCCGGTGGTCACTTCGAACACGTCGGCGATCCCCGAGATTGCCGGCGAAGGCGCCATCTTGGTCGATCCGCTCGACGAAGAGGCGATCGCGGCCCAGCTGCTCCGCCTCGAAACCGACCGGCAGGTCCGCGCAGATCAGGCGGCCTACGGCCTCGCGCGTGCCCCGCAATTCACCTGGGAGGCGACGGCCCGCAAGCTGCTCGACCTCTACCGCAGCGTCGCAGCGCAATAAACGCCTATCGCGAAGCAGGAAACCGCACCCCCAAACCGCCGAAAGGCGCATCCCCTTTGCTCCTCAAAGACACGACAAGAAAAGGAGAGCTACAAAACAAATGCAGAAACGATAAAAGCACGGAACTCGGTTCCGTGCTTTTATCCATATTGCCATTCCGCCGTACCCATCCTTTTCCACTCCGTTCCTGCTGCTGTTCCGCGATGGGAAAGGGCAGGCTCCGACAGGAGTACGGGCGGCACGGACTATTTCATCCGTACCAGATTTTCCGGATTTCGGTTTCCCGGCGCATCGGTATACCAATCCGTATTGCTGACACCGCCCGACTGGGCCCATTTCGCAAAATTGGGATAGGCCGTCAGGAAATCCCGCGTCTCATAGGCATGCGGTATTTCGGCAGGAATACAAATCCCCCACACCAGGTTATCGTTCGAATAGTAATATTCAGACTGCGTGTTCGCATTCGAAGTCGGCTGCGTGCGCAATGCCCGATAACGGTCAACACCAAAGAGCACCGGCTCGAACCCGGCCAGGTGTATTTCCTGCTGTTGGTCGTCGCGCGCGATAAAGAAATCAAAGGTATCGAACGCCAGGTCCCGGGTCGAAATCGCATTGCGGAAAGTCACATTGAACGATACTACGGTCAGATTGCCGGTTTTCATCTCCTCGCCCGGTCTAACGTTCAGGAAAGTCGTTCCGCCGGGTTTATTAAGGTTCTGTTTGATGTCCACGAATTTGAGGATGGCCGGTCTGGAGTTACCGCTATTGACTTTAACCAGATCACAACTCTGCACACCGTTCTGCAAATCATCCATTTTAATATCGGCGATCTGGTCCGGCCGCACGCCCCTAAGACTGAGATATAGATCATATGGAAGTTTACCGCCGATCGCCCGAACACATAGGGCAATAAACATTTCGCGCGCCTGGTTCTTGTTCTGCATCATCAGGTCGACCTGGTAATTCACAACTAAATCGTTAAAATCATAGTCGCCGTAAGAGGGCCACAGGTCCTCGAACATCAGCGTACCCCAGCCGACAGCAGGATAGAGGATATGCCCCCTGTTGGAACCGACATAATCGGCGCGCGTGGTCGATTCCATTGCTTTCGCGGCCCCGGCGGCCACGTCCACAAACTCTTTGCTGTCGGCAGGAACGGTATACGCGAGGGTTGTTCCCATAACAGGAAGTTCTTTCGTAACTAACGTACCGTCGGCCTTTTCATATTTTACATAAAGCGACTTCACCGACGTGGGTACGTCCAAAGTAACCGGTTCGGCACCGTCTCCTGCGAATACAACGGCAAATGGCTCGGCATCGGCAGCCGACGCAACATAGACACGGGTCAGATGTGCAGAAGCGAAGTTACAGGTGATGCCGCGCGACATCTTCCAATCGAAACCGGCCGGAACGGCCATCTCCTTCACCGTACCGGGATCGGTCTGCGGACCGTCCGGCTGAGGCGTCTCCGGATTCTTCACGCACGAACCCGCTGCGACAACGATCGCAACAAGCGGCAGGATCAGTAATTTGATTTTCATGGGAATGGTATTTTTTGTGGTGGGTAGTTTAGTATTACAAGCTAAGAGCCCTTTCGTCTCCTTTATCTACTTATTCCCGTTGCTCCCGGCAACCCCGGCACAGAGTTATCCGCGACCTTGGCTGTCCGCGCCCCCGATTTCCAGTACAACGGCCCTAATTGTAAGCAGTCCCCGGCCGCCTATTATTTCTTCGCAGGTTTTTTATACCAGTCGCGCTGCAACACGCCGTTGGACGACACCCAACCCGGGAAACTCGGATAAGCCTTGTCTATGCGCACCTTTTCATCGGGATAGCTGAAAGCGTCGGTCGGAATATTGATCGCAAAGGGAAAATTATCTTTCGACACATAGTAGAGTTTCTGTGCCGGATCCGAAATGTCGGAGCTCTGGCCGAAATAGGCCGCATCCGCCAAATCGGTAGGCACGCCCTTCGCCAGGTGCAGCTCACGGCCGCGCCCCTTGTCCGACGAAATGACGATATAGGGATTATAGGGCGGCTGCACCAGGTCGCCGACGACCGGATAGGCGAACTGGGTCGTCACGGTAAAGGTCGCTCCTTCGTTCGTCCGGGAGTTATCGAACAGGATTACGTTCGGTTTGCTCTGGTTCGGTTCGAGCATCTGCCCCTGCATAAAGGAAGAGGTCGCCCCGGTTTTGTCGGAAATCACCTCGACGCTCCCGATCGCCGCCTTGTCGAGCTTGTCGAACTGGTAGCCGAATCCGCAGGGCAGCGTACCGCCCACATGCGCCAGCGTAAAGCGGTCGACCACCTTCGTCGCACGGTTCGAAAGCACGTTCTTGTAGACGGTGCTTTTGTAGGTCACCACCACATCGTTCATATCGTAGTCGCCCTGGCTCGGCCAAAGGTCTTCGAACGAGAGCGTTCCGTTCACCACATGGTAATTGTCCTCGTCGGTGACGCCCGGCACTTCGGGCATCACGCCCGTACCTTCGGACGTGGCAGCGTCCTTATCGCCGTAGTCCAGCATGAAGACGGCATCGCAAAAATTGCCCTCACCCGCCTCGGTGATACCGCTGTCCTCGAAACCTATCGCCAGCATACGTCCGCTCTGCTGGTCTCCCAGCGCGATCGAACGGTGCATGTTGTTCGGGTTCAACGCGCGTGAAGCATAATAGACAGGAGTATTGTCCTCCAGTACCGTCCCGGTCGTAGGATCGAACGAATAGGCGTCGAGGAACCACCCGATACTGACTCCGGCCGGGAATTCGTCTTCGAACCGCTGCGTGCTGGCATTCCAGTATTTGAGTTGCACCTGGTCGCCGGTAAAAACCGCGTCGGCATTGTCGATATTGCAATTGAACGTAGAAATGAACGGGAAAGCGATGATCGGCTGGATATCGCTTACGCTTTTCGGCTCCTGCCCGGTGGGATAGGTATAATAACCGAAGACGTTACGCATCGTCGCTGTTGTCTTGATGAAGATCAGTTTGATGGTCGTAGCCTTGGTGATATTGAGTTTGATGTTGACATTGTCCGCGATCAGCTCCCTTTGCGGGAAATCCTTGATATGCTGGCCGCCCCAGAGGCTGAACATGCTTTTTACATCGTAATATTGCTGAGCGGTCAGGTCGGCCGGGTCGAGCAGGTAATCGGGGCGCCCGTTCTTACTCCAGTTGCCGAGCACCTTGTAGCGGTCGGGATAGGCCGTGCCGGTCGGGGTGGTGATCAGTGCGCGCGTCAGCGGGTTGCCGGCCCGGGAGCGCACCTGCTTTTGATCGTATGCAATAGCTCCGTTTTCACCCACGGTCAGCTTCACCGGACTGACCGTACCGGGATAGTCCGAATAGAGGTACACCTCCGTCAGGTCGGCCGGCAAAGTGACGGTACCCGAAAAGCATCCTTTTTTGTCCGTCGCAGCGCGATACAGCGGCTCTTCGGAAGTCTTGACCAAACCGCCGTCCACCTCAGCCAGCGGATTCTCGCCATAGATTTCGAACAGCACCTGGTAATCGCTGAAGCCATAGTCGATTGCAACCGTATATTCACGCGTGGTGGCATAACTGAAGTATTTCGAGGCCGATTCACCGCCATCCGGCGTATCCTCGCCTTTTTGCGGATCCTTCACACAGGCGGTCGCCAGCACTCCGCAGCAAACCACCAGGAACAACCGCGTCAAAACGGTGTGGATCCTGTCTATATCAATCTCTTTCATCATCCTGATTCTATTAAGTTCGGGAAGCGGCCGATCCGTTCCGTGTTCCGGCTTCGTTTTCCAAACGCTTAGAGCCGTACAGTCACACGCCGAGCGGAATCCGCTTTGCGACAAAAATACTACATTTAATCACAAAATCATGACACTAAATATAAAAGAACAGATGTTTTCCGGAAAAAGAAACAACATAAGATCAATATGATATGATATTTCCGAAAACAAATTGCCGGGATAGCGAAACTTGTCTATATTTGTGTAAAATAAAAAATATTTATCGTCTCGATCCGGCACATCCGGTATAGCAATAATCCTCCCTGTCAGTAACCGCACATGATCGACAAAATCAAAGGAAATCCTGCCCTGAAACGATTTATCATCGGCCTGATTACTTCGCACAAGAATCCTCGACCCCGTCTGTGGGTCAAATGGTTCGTCAACCCGTTCGTACACAAACGCGGACGGGGTGCGATCATCCGGCGGCGGCGCTCGCGCATCGATGTTTTTCCGTGGCGCCGTTTCGAAGTAGGCCGCGATGCGCTGATCGAAGATTTTACCACGGTCAACAACGGCGCGGGCGACGTACTGATCGGCGACGGCGCGCGCATCGGTATCGGCTCGGTAGTGATCGGCCCCGTCCGGCTGGGCGACCGCGTGGGATTGGGCCAGCACGTCTTCATCTCGGGCTTCAACCACGGATATAGCGACGGCACCCGGGATTCTAACGAACAGCCGCTCGACCTGAAAGAGGTGGTAATCGGCAACGAATCGCATATCGGGGCGAACTCGGTTGTCGTGGCCGGCGTGCATATCGGCGAGCGCGTGCAGGTGGGCGCAGGCAGCGTCGTCACCAAGGATATTCCCTCTTTCAGCGTGGCGGTGGGCAATCCGGCCCGAGTCATCAAACGCTACGACGATGCGCTGGGGGTATGGGTCAAAACCCGGAATCCGCAGGAAGGCATCCGGCGGCAGGACGACAACGATAACAGCTGTAACAGCGGCGCAACCGAACCATAAATCCATTCCGGCTGTGATTTCCCCGAACGTGAACATTTATACCATCATTGTCACCTACAACGGAATGCGGTGGGTGGACGCATGCTTCGGTTCGCTGCGCGGATCGACCGTACCGCTGCATACGGTGGTCGTCGACAACGGCTCCACGGACGGAACGCCGCAGCGAATCGCGGAACGTTTTCCCGAAGTGCACCTGATCCGCAGCGACGAGAACCTCGGGTTCGGACGCGGCAACAACGCCGGGATCCGTTATGCCCTCGGGCAGGGTGCGACCCATTTTTTCCTGCTCAACCAGGATGCCTGGATCTACCCCGATACCGTCGAACGCCTGCTCGGGGCCGAAGACGACCGTTCGGGCATCCTGAGCCCCGTCCACCTCGACGGCTCGGCCGAACGCATGGACGAAGCGTTCAAACGCTACCTGTTCGGCGACGCTGCGGCAACACGGGACGACGGGCTGCTGCTCGGGGGACTGACCTCCCCGCGCGAAGCGCGCTTCATCAACGCCGCCGCATGGCTCCTGCCGCTGCGGACGATCGAGGCGGTCGGCGGATTCGATCCGCTATTCCTCCACTACGGCGAAGATAACAACTACTGCCAGCGGGTACTCCACCAATCGCTCACGATCCGCGTCGTACCGCAGGCCCTCGTCTGCCACGACCGCAAATCGGCGGCCCGGCCGCTCCGCAACGCGTGGGTCGGACGCTACCTGCTGATCACCTACGCCGACCCGCGCTTCTCGCCGTGGCAGGCGACGCGCCGGACACTGCGCCGGCAAGCGGCAACGCTCGCGCGCGTTCCCTATTACCTGCTGAGGGGTGACGGGAAAAGCGCATCGGAAATCCTGAAGGCTTACCGGACCCTGCTGCGCCGCCGCAACGAAATTCTTAAAAGCAAACACACGAATGCCTCGCGAGGGGCACACTGGCTATGACAACAGCACAACAACCGGCCCCTGTGCCTCCCGAACCGCACGATCAAACGCCCCAACCGAAGAGCCCGGACCAACATACCGTCCGCAAACAACTCACGTCAGGCGTCTTTTACATCGCGATCGCCAAATACGCGGGCATCGTCATCTCGCTGGCAGTCTCCGGTGTGCTGGCGCGCCTGCTGTCGCCTTCGGATTTCGGTATCGTCGCGGTGGCTACCGTTATCATCACCTTTTTTAGCATCTTCAGCGACCTGGGCATCGCCCCGGCGATCATTCAATATAAGAAACTGACCGGCGAGGAGCTCAACGGCATCTTTTCGTTCACGATTTGGTCGGGATTGGCCGTATCGCTGCTCTTTTTCGGCAGTTCGTGGCTGATCGCCTCCTATTACGACTCGCCCCAGCTGGTACGCATCTGCCAGTTCCTGTCGGTCAACCTGCTTTTCGCAGCGATGAACATCGTCCCCAACGCATTGCTTTACAAACAGAAACGGTTCAGATTCATCGCAATGCGCAACCTCTGTGTCCAAGGATCGGTCGGAACCATCGCAGTGATTGCGGCCCTTTCGGGCGCCGGTATCTACGCACTGCTGATCAACCCGATCGTATCGAGTATCGTGCTATTCATCGTCAACCTGCGGGAACATCCGCTGCGGGTACGCTGGACGGCAGGCCTGCAACCGTTGCGCACGATCTTCGCCTTCTCGGCCTACCAGTTCTCGTTCAACGTGATCAACTACTTCACGCGGAACCTAGACAAACTACTGATAGGCAAATACATGGGCATGAGTCCGCTGGGCTTCTACGAAAAATCGTACCGGCTGATGATGCTACCGCTGCAAAACATCACCAACATTATTTCGCCGGTGATGCACCCCATTTTCTCCGACTTCCAGCACGACCTGCGCAAGCTTTCGGAATCCTACCTCAAAGTGGTGCGCGTGCTGGCCTGGATCGGCTTTCCGCTGGCGGCTGTCCTCTACTTCACGGCCCCGGAGCTGATCCTGCTGATTTTCGGTTCGCAGTGGGAAGCGTCGGTGCCGGTATTCCGCATCCTCGCACTGTCGGTAGGCGTACAGGTGGTGATGTCCACCTCCGGGTCGATCTTCCAGGCGGCGGGATCGACGCATATCCTGTTCCTGAGCGGATTGCTTTCGGCGCTGCTCAACGCAGGCGGGATTTGCCTCGGTATTTTCGGATTCCGTTCGCTCGACGCAGTAGCCTGGTGCATTTGCATTTCGTTCTCGGTCAATTTCGTGCAGGCCTACTGGCTGATGTATTACCGCACGTTCCGCCTGCCCTGGGGTCCGTTCTGGCGGAAACTCGCTTCACCGCTGCTACTCGGGGTCCTGCTGTGGAGTATCCTGTGGGGATTCGACCGGATATTACCCGCCCGGGAACTGTTCTTCACGCTGATCGCCAAAGGCGTCCTGTCCCTGGTAATCTGGGGCGGCTACCTGCAGCTGACCGGAGAATTCAATATCCTCGGCAGGCTCTCGGCCTTGTCGGGCAAATTTTTCAAGCGTTGAGGCCATGCGGGTGAACGGTCTACAATCCCGCAGCATCGATGTGATGCGTTTTGCGATGATCCTGCTGGTCGTCGTGTTGCACGCCTACACTTCGACGCGCAGCGATTTCAGCGCGGGCGACTTCCCGGTCTACCGACTGGTGAGTTTCGTCTGCTCGCTGGAGATCGCCCAAACAGCCGTACCGGCGCTCTTTTTCATTTCGGGCTTCCTCTTTTTCCTGCACCCGAAACCTTACAAGACGAAACTCCGCAAAACCTCCAAACGGCTCATCGTCCCTTACCTGCTTTGGAATGCGCTCATCCTGGCCCTCTATTTCGGGGTGGAACAAATCCCCGCGCTGAGCAAATATTTTTCGGGCGTGAATCCCCCCGTCAGCGGATATTCGTTCGTCAATTTCCTTCAGGCATTCTGGGACAGCGGAGAGTGGAGAGGCGGCAACGGCACACCGATCCTGCACCAGTTCTGGTACATCCGCAACCTGATCCTGCTGGCGTTGCTCTCCCCTGCGATCAGGCTGTTCGTGCGCGGATTCGGCTGGTGGGGAGCCGCAGCGCTGTGGGGAGTGTGGCTCGCCACACCCGGACAGGCTTTCCTGATCGAAAGCCTCGCTTTCTTCACCGCAGGAGCATGCTTCAGTCTCCGCCACACGGATTTTCTGTCGATGTTCAGCCGTTTTGCGACAACGACACTGCTGCTTTACATCGCCTTGATGACCGTACACATGATTTTCCGGGACAACGGGCTCGTTCCGCTCGACAGGGTCGTATTCACGCTCGGAATCATCGTCGGCACGAACCTGTCGGTACGTTTCGTAACGGCCAGGGAACGACGGGAAACGCCCCACAGCATCCGCGCCCGGAACTACCCGGGACTGCGGGGGATGGGGTTTTTCCTGTTCGCACTGCACGATCCGATGCTCACGCTGCTCAAGCGCATCGCGATGAAACTCTCCGGCACACCCTCCGACTTCTCGCTGACCGTCATCTACATCCTCATCCCGTTGCTGGTCATTGCAATCGCCGTGGGCCTGTACCGCCTGCTCAACCGCCATACTCCATCGCTGCTGAAAACCCTGACCGGCCGCTAGCAGCCTGAAATACCGACCGCCATGAAAGGACTTTTCATCGTCTTCCACGGATTCGCCGCCCACAACGGCATCAGTAAAAAGATTTTCTACCAGTGCGACGCACTGCGGCGCTGCGGCGCCGAACTGCGCCTCTGTTCGCTCGAAGTGGGGGCGGACGGCAGCCACAGGCGGATACTCGACGGAGAAACGCTCGAAAACTTCGGGCACGGGCTCCGCGCCAAGCTCAAAAAACGGTTCAGCTACCGCTCGGTGACCGACTACATCCGCCGGGAAGGAGTCCGGTTCCTGTACGTGCGCTTCGACCACAATGCGAATCCGGCGCTGATCCGGTGGTTCGCGCACCTGAAAAAACTCGGTGTGCGGATCGTGATGGAAATTCCCACTTTCCCGTACGACCCCGAATACGCACGCGCATCGCGCAAAACCAAGCTGGTGCTCTCGGTGGACAAATGTTTCCGCAATGCGCTCGCACGCCAGGTCGACCGGATCGTTACCTTCTCGCAGTACGATACGATTTTCGGACGTCCGACCATCCGCATCTCGAACGGGATCGACTTCGCACACATCCCGCTCAAAACGAACGTGAACGACACCTCGAACACGGTGCACCTGCTCGGCGTCGCCGACATCCATTTCTGGCACGGCTTCGACCGCGTGGTAGCCGGGCTGGCGGATTATTACCGCCGTCCGCACGAAAAGAAGGTGATCTTCCACATCGTCGGCGGCGGGAGCCGGTTCACCGTGCCCGAACTGCGCGAACAGGTCCGCGAACAGGGTATGGAAGAACGGGTGGTTCTCCACGGCCCGCTCTGGGGCGAAGCGCTCGACCGCGCCTTCGAGGAGGCCGACCTCGGCATAGCCAGCCTCGGGCGGCACCGCAACGGGATTACACACATCAAAACACTGAAAAACCGCGAATACGCAGCACGGGGCATTCCGTTCGTCTACTCCGAGAACGACAGCGATTTCGATGCAATGCCTTACGTGCTGAAAGCCCCGGCCGACGAATCCCCGATCGACATAGATGCCTTGCTACATTTCCTCGACGGCGTGGACCGCGACCCGGCCCATATCCGCGCAAGTATCGAGGATACCCTCTCGTGGGACGTGCAGATGCGCAAGGTACTCGACCAGATCGAGAGGCTGGAATAAACGGCCCGGCAACAATGCCCCGGCAACAAGTTGACCTCATATAACGTGATAACTACCGCTATAAACTTATGAAACCTGCGACAAACCTCCCGGCACAAGCCGCCCGGTCCCCCATTACACAACCCCGAACCCCTCAAACGTACGCATGATGAAAACCATCGAGATTCTCTTTTGGATTGCCATGGCGATCGTCTTTTATACTTATGCAGGCTACGGCATTTTCCTCTACTTGCTGGTACGGGTCAAAGAGGCGCTGTGCAAAAGAACACGCATCGAACTGCCCGAAGAGCTGCCCGAAGTGACACTGCTTATCGCCGCGTACAACGAAGAGGCGGTCATCGCCGACAAGATGCGGAACTGCCGGGCGCTCGACTACCCGGCCGGCCGGCTGAAAATCGTCTGGGTGACGGACGGTTCGAACGACCGCACGAACGAATTGCTGGCCGGATATCCGGAAGTCACGGTGCTGTTTGCTCCCGAACGGCGCGGCAAAACAGCCGCACTGAACCGGGGAGTTCCACTGGTCACGACACCCCTGGTCGTTTTCACCGATGCGAACACGATGCTGGGCCCGGAAGCGATCCGCGAAATCATCCGGCCCTTCGGCGATTCGAAGGTCGGCTGCGTGGCAGGCGAAAAGAGGGTCGTACAGAGCCGTGAACAGGCGGCCGCATCGACCGAAGGTATCTACTGGAAATACGAATCGAAGCTCAAAGAGTGGGACGACCGCCTCTATACGGCCGTCGGAGCCGCCGGAGAGCTGTTCGCGATCCGCCGCGAACTGTTCGTAGCGATGCCGGACGATACGCTGCTCGACGATTTCATCCTCTCGATGCGCATCGCGATGCAGGGCTACCGGATCGCTTACTGCAAAAACGCTTACGCGCTCGAAGAGGCCTCGGCCGACATGACCGAAGAGGGCAAGCGCAAAGTGCGTATCGCGGCCGGAGGGCTGCAATCCATCGGCAGGCTCGCGCCGCTGCTCAACCCATTGCGCTACGGCATACTCTGGTGGCAATACCTCTCGCACCGCGTACTGCGCTGGTCGGTGACACCGATCCTGCTGTTCGCACTCGTGCCGCTGAATATCGCGCTGGTCGCCGGCGGCCCGCACCGGATTCTCTACGGTACGATCCTGCTGCTGCAAGCGGTTTTTTACGGCTGCGCACTGCAAGGTTACCGCCTCTCACAACGCAAAATCAAGAATAAGTTGCTGTTCGTCCCCTACTATTTCCTCTTTATGAACCTGAACGTGCTGCGCGGCATCGCCTATCTGCGCCGGCGACGCGGCCAGCAGACAGGCGTCTGGGAAAAAGCGAAGCGGGCTGCCTAAACTTCGATCGGATCGGCCGGGCACAAAGATATTCAGACATACCGGATGTCCAGGGAACTGACTGGCACAAGAAACATCATATATTCCGGAAACAACGGCGTGTCCTGGGCGGATAACCCTGCAAAGCGGACTCGCGCCCGTGCCGGAAATCCGGTCAATGCTTGTCCTTGACGAACTCCGACAACTTTTGTTTCAATTCGGTCACATCCATCGGCTTGGTCATGTAATCGTTGCAACCGGCCTGAAGCGCCTTCTCCCGGTCATGATCGTAGGCATAGGCGGTCACCGCGATCACCGGCAGCGTCGGATTCACGGCCTTAATCTTGCGCGTCGCTTCCAAACCGTCCATAACCGGCATTTTCATATCCATCAGCACCGCCACGAAACGGTATTGCTCGACCAGCCGCACCGCCTCGTCGCCGTCGCGGGCCCTCAACAGCTCATAATCGTTGCGCAGGATCGCCGAAAGCACCTGGAAATTGCTGTCGGTATCCTCGGCCACCAGAATAACCGGTTTACCGGGAGAAATCTGGGAAAGACCGTGCGAAGGCGGCAGCAACGCATCCTCTGCCCGATGCAAACCGGCGGGCTCATACGGTACCGTAAACCAGAAACGGGATCCGATTCCCGGCTCCGATTCGACACCTATCGTACCGTCCAGCTTCTCCACCAAATTGCGGCAGATGGTCAGACCGAGACCCGTCCCGTGGGCAAAGTGGTTGAGTTTCTCAAACCGATTGAATATCAACTGTATATTTTCGGCAACAATGCCGATACCGGTATCCTGTACATAAAACTCGATCCCCTTCTGAAGCTTGCGGAACCCCACCGTAATACACCCCTGCTGCGTGAATTTGATCGCGTTGTTGATCAGGTTCGAAAGCACCTGGACCAACTTGCTGCGGTCGCTGATGATGTAACAATCGTCGCATCCGCCGGCAAAAACGATGGGCACCTCCCGCTCGGTATCGGCCATGTAAGAGCTGACGACCTCCTGGCAAAGCAGGTTCAGTTCGATCTTGGTGTAGGAGAGTTCGACCATCCCCGCCTCGATTTTCGACAGGTCGAGGATATCGGAGATCAGTTGCAGCAACTGCTCGTTATTGCGCTGGATGATATCGACGTACTCTTTTTTGTCGGCAGGGTCTTCGGTTTCGATCAGCAGGTTCGAAAAACCCACGATCGCATTGAGCGGCGTGCGGATCTCGTGGCTCATATTGGCCAGGAAAGCCGATTTCATGCGATCCGACTCCTCGGCCTTGAGCTTGGCTTCCTGCAGCCGCAGCTCGGTCTGTTTCAATTCGGTGATATCGACGTTCAAGCCGATCACCTCGATATCGTCATTCCCCTCCTCGCATTTGACCCGGTACGTGCAACGGATCCATTTCCAGGCATTGCCGTTGCGCACGCGCAGCACATCCCGGAACCCCTGCGCCCGACCGGCGACGGCATCGTCGAAAAACTGCTTGAGCTTGGCGAAATCGTCGGGGTGCGTCTTGACGTAAGCATCCTTGATATCGGCGATCGGACCGCGGGTATTCATATTGCTGTACCACTGCTCGGACGCCGTGAAACTGTTCAGGCGCGGAATCCACTTGCAGAGGCCGATCTGGGCCATTTCAGCCATATAGTCGAACCGGTATTCGATGTCGCGCAACCGGTGGTACGTGCGGTTCGATTCGGTGTTGTCCACCACGATGATCACATACTGGTCGATATTGCCGTCGCCGTCCCGCAACGGAGTACACCGCGCGAGCAGGTTCCGGACTTCGGTGTGAGTACTTTTGTAGTATCCGCCCGAAAGAATTTTCCCGAAGTCGTAATCCATCGAGAACTCAATGTGCTGCCCCCTGCGCATCGCTTCACGCTCTTCGGGCGAGACGTTCGGATTGTCGAACAGGCTGACCCCGAGCGCATCCTCTTTCCGTTCGATCCCGAAAATACGCATATCCTCGTCGTTGAGGTCGAGCAGCACCCCATCCTTATCATAAATCTCGATGCCGACCGGAATGGTCTTGTAAAGGTTTTGCAATTTCGCCTCGTTGCGTTGCAATTCTTTCTGCGCCCGGATCGACTCGGTAACGTCCGAAAAGAGCGCCGTGCAGTGGTCGCGGTCGGTCGAAAAAACGATCGCGTTGAAATAGCGGTTGTTACGAACTTTATACAACTTATTCGAAACGACTGTCCGCCTGGTTACCGTCTCGTACAGGTCCGTCCATATCTCCTCGGAAATGAGGAAGCCCGGTTCCCGGATGCTGCGCCCCACCATGCCGGTAAGCTGTACGTGCAAGATTTGCTCGACGGCGGGATTGTATTCCTCGAGCAGGTAATCCGCCGGCTTCCCCTGCGGGTCGTAAGCCACACGCATTTTGGCATAACCCAGCGGCATGTGCATATAAATATTGCGGAAATACTCCTTTTCTTTCCGGATAGTCGCTTCGGAGCGTTTGAGCTCGATGCAGACGCTGATGATGTTGGCCAGCGACAGGAACCATTGCCGGTCGGCCTCGTTCCAAATACGGTACTGGCCGACGATGTCGACCCCTATATAGCCCCAGGTTCCTTCCCGGTTGATCAGCGGAACGACCATCAGCGACTTGATCCCCTGGGGAGCGAGTACAGCCTTTACGCCGTCCGCCTCGGGCGGAAGCTCATCCAAGTCGCTCAGGATGATCGGCAGGTTCTCCTTCAACCGCTCCGACCACCACAGCGTCAAATCGATCGGAATATCCTGCAGGCTGTCGATCTCGGGGGTAACCCCGTCGCGCACCACTTCATAGCGGCAGCTGTGGGTCTGTTTCGCCCAATCGTATTCGAAAATATAAGTCCGGTCGCCATCGAACTGGTGCAGCAGGTTTTCGAGCAAACCGGTAATCACATCCTGTTCGTCGGAATGCTTGAGCAGCATCAGCAGCGACTGCGAAAGATTATTCTGCCGCGTCAGCAGCTCTTTAAGCTGCATGTGGGACGCACTCTCCCGCGTATGCTGGGCCTCCTGGACGGACAGGTACCGCATAAACCCCTGTGCGAACAGGTGCCCGTCGGGTCCCGTCTCTTTGGAAGCGAGCTGCGAATGCATCCAGATATCACCGACCTTAGAGCGCACCGGAAAAGATTCGTCGTAAAAATCGACCTCGGGGAACATATCCAGGCTGTGCATGACCCGTTCCCGGTAATCTGGGTGGATCAACTCCGCACATCGCTCGAACGGTACGGGTTCCGGCCCGACTTGCAGAATATCGGCCAATATCTCCGAAAAACAGGCTTCCCGGGCTGTGAAATCGGCTTTCCACCACCCGACATGCGCCACCTGCTGAAGGTTGCGGAACCTTTCCGCATCACGACGCAAAGACTCAAGCTCTTGCTCCGAAACGGTAGCCTTACTCATAAACGAAACATTGGAAGTTTACACAAAAATACAAAAATATCACCACCCCCCACTCTGCACAACACGAAAGGCGAGTTTTATGTGAAAAATAAGTAAATTAAGCTATATTTGTCATAGCATTTAAAAAACATCATTACATACCGAATGAAAAGGATATTAGTGACGGGAGGCGCAGGCTTCATCGGTTCGCATTTGTGCGCACGCCTGGTCAACGACGGGCACGACGTAATCTGCCTGGACAACTATTTTACCGGCAGCAAAAAAAACGTATGGCACCTGATCGGCCGGCCCAACTTCGAGCTGGTGCGCCATAACGTGATCAACCCTTACTTCGCCGAGGTGGACGAAATCTACAACCTCGCATGCCCGGCTTCCCCGATCCACTACCAGTTTGACCCGATCAAAACGACGAAGACTTCGGTAATGGGCGCCCTCAACATGCTGGGACTGGCCAAAGAGACCAAGGCGCGCCTGTTGCAGGCCTCGACCAGCGAGGTGTACGGAGACCCGATCGTGCACCCGCAGACCGAAAGTTACTGGGGGCATGTCAACCCGATCGGCATCCGGTCGTGCTACGACGAAGGAAAGCGCTGCGCCGAATCGCTTTGCATGGACTACCACCGGCAACACGGCATCGAGATAAAGATCATCCGCATTTTCAACACGTACGGCCCGGGCATGCTGCCCAACGACGGCCGCGTAGTGTCGAACTTCATCGTGCAGGCGCTGCAGGGCAACGACCTGACCATCTACGGCGACGGCCAGCAGACGCGCAGCTTCCAGTATGTGGACGACCTGATCGAAGGCATGGTCCGCATGATGGCGTCCCCGGCCGATTTCCTCGGCCCGGTCAACCTGGGCAACCCGCATGAATTTACGATCCTCGAACTGGCTGAAAAAGTGATCCGCCTGACCGGTTCCCGTTCGAAAATCGCTTTCAGGGAGTTGCCGCACGACGACCCGCGCCAACGCCAACCGGACATTACGCTGGCCCGCGAGAAACTGGACTACGATCCTTCGACGCAACTCGAAGAGGGCCTCAAACACACCATCGAATATTTCCGCTCGCTGAACTAATCCAAACATTCGTTTCCGTTAACCGCGGCCCGCGGCCGCACAACCCGAACCCAAACCGCGCAAGCGATGCAAGTAGAAATCAATCCTTCGGAATATACGGTGCTGATCGTCGACGATACTATAGCGAATGTCCTGCTGTTAAAAGTGTTGATCGGAAACCAGAAATACAGGATCGTTACCGCGGGTAACGGTATGGAAGCGTTGCAGGCCGTCGAAAAAGAGTCCCCGGATCTGATCCTGCTCGACATCATGATGCCCGGCATGAACGGTTACGAAGTGGCCGAGAAACTGAAAGCCGATCCGCAAACGCAGGAGATTCCGATCATCTTCCTCACGGCACTGAACTCTACCAACGACATCGTCAAAGGGTTCAAGACCGGCGCGTCGGACTACATCTCCAAACCGTTCAACAAGGAGGAACTGCTGATCCGCGTCACGCACCAGATTTCACTAATCGCAGCCAAGCGTTTGATCGCCAGCCAGATGAAAGAACTGCAAAGTACGATCCGCGGCCGCGACAGGCTCTATTCGGTCATCGCGCACGACCTGCGCTCGCCGATGGGTTCGCTCAAGATGATCTTCAACCTGCTGATGGCGCAGCTTCCGCCCGAGAAGATCGGCCCCGAAATGTACGACATGCTTTCGATGGCCAACCACACGGCAGAAGAGACTTTTTCCCTGCTGGATAACCTGCTCAAATGGACCAAATCGCAGATCGGGCGCCTCAAAACCGTATACCAGGAGATCGACATGATGGAAGTGATCGGCGATGCCGTCACGCTCTTCTCTCCGGTCGCTTCGCTGAAGAATATCAAAATCAGGACGGAGTGGCCCGATCATGTCGATGTCCGGGTGGATGTGGATATGATCAAGACGATCATGCGCAACCTGTTGAGCAATGCCGTCAAATACAGTCCCGAGGGCAGCGAAATTATAGTCACGGTGGAAGACCTGGGCGAAAAAGCCGTGGTGAACGTACGCGATTTCGGTAAGGGAATTCCGGAGGAAGACCAGCCTAAGCTGTTCCATTCGGACACCCATTTCACCACCTACGGCACGCACAACGAGGAGGGATCCGGGCTCGGCTTGCTGCTGTGCAAGGACTTCGCCCACAAGAACAACGGAGATTTGTGGTTCTCTTCGAAAGCGGGCGAAGGATCGACTTTCAGTTTTTCCGTTCCCACCCGGACCGGGGCCGCCGCGATGAACGCTTCGGCCGACAGCGCGAACGCACCGGCCAGTTTATAAATAATTCATAACACCCCGGAGTCAGTGCCGAACCGGCACGCGGCCTGTCATCGACCGGTCGGGGGGGATTGGCTTGTCTGCTTGTCACCGGTTTATTGCGGGCATTGCAGGCGGCTCATCGCTCCGAACCTGTTTTCCCGGAACCGTGATCGGTCTCCCCTGAACGGAAAGAAAAATCCATCAGGACAGGCTTGTGGTCGCTGTAAGGCACGTCCAGCGTATAATAGCGCTCTCCCGAAAAAGCATCGTTATAGAACATGTAATCGATCCGCAACAGCCCTTTGAAATGGCGGAACGTACCGCCGTAGCCGCTGCCGCAATCCTTGAATCCATCGTGTAAATCTCCCTTCATCGCCCGATAGGTATAGGATGAGGGCATGTCGTTAAAGTCGCCGCAAACAATCAACGGCATGCGCAGCGTATCGACCATCTGCCGGAGCCGCGCCACCTGCTGCGCACGGACAACGGCATTGGCACGATAGCTCGCCTGCATTTGCTCCATCGCTTCGGAACTTCCTTCGACACTCAGGTTGCGGCTCTGGTAACTGAGGTTCCGCTGGGCACGGTCGACACCGGTCGTCTGCAAGTGCACGGCCAGTACGCGGACTTTTTGTCCGCTGATCAGCAGGTCTACCCACAACGCACTGTTGTCCGTATCGGGAAAGGGAATCACCTCGGCATCGAGGATCGGATATTTGCTGAAAATCGTGATCGCAACGCCGGCCGCCACATGCGGCCAGTCGTGGAACCGGCTGATGATACTGTCCAATCCGAAACGCGGCGCCGGGACGAACTCCTCCAGGCAGACCACGTCGGCGCCCTCTTCCCGAAACAGATAAGCCATCTGACGGACCGTCTGGCGGATATCGGCGCCCTGCTCCCGGAACGCATGCACGTTGTAAGAAGCCACCTTCAGATCGGCCGGGCGGGACTCGTCCCCGCCGCCCGGCCACTGGTACATGGCGGTAAAGTAACCCGTATTGAGCAATAACGCGGCCAGAGGGAAAAGCAACCACACCTTGCGCCGCACGCACCAATAGATGAGCAGCGACAGATTGGCGAACAACACCACCGGCAACGCCAGTCCGAGGAATACATAGAATCCCGACCGGGCAGGATCGACCTGCGGCGCACGCCAACCGCCCACCGCAAGCAGGAAAATCCCGATCGTTGCGAGAATCAGGAAATTATACAACAGGTAACCTACTGCCTTTTTTCCCATAACGTCATTCGTATTATCCGCGTTTATATTATCCGGTCCTGTCCGGATGCCCCGGACGATACCGTGACACAAAAATAACCTTTCCAGGCAAATATTCGCACCGCCGCCGAAATATTCTTCGCGAGCCGGCGATGTGCCAAACCCCAACAAAAAGACAGGGCAACCCATCCGTTACAGACCGGTTGTCCTGTCTTTGAATTAATCCTAATCCGGTGAGAAACTTACTTTTTCCGCCCGAAACGCCACACCACCTGGCCGTTCTGCGCCAGTACGAGCGAGTCGGCATCGAGTTTGACCACCTGCAGCGTATCGGTCGTTTCAGCGTTTACGCCGTTACCGATACTCTCGGCGGTCAGCATCACTTTCCCGTCGGCAAGGCTCCAATTTTTGAACTGCAACGTAGCCATACCCACCGATACGGCCGAACCGTCGGCCTCGAGCGTAACGCCCTGCATCTCCGAGGCTTTGATCGGATTGGGTTCGAACCATGTCCCTTGAATGTAATAATAGGGGGAATGGACGGTCACGGTCAGCTCCTGCGCCGTCAGCACCTTCACTCCGTCCACGTCTTTGCCGGCGCATACCACGCGCACCGAATCGTCGATCAGCACACCCGGCACCTTTGCCGGATCGGTATCCATCGTGCTGATGTCCACCGTATCCCCCGCATCGGTCCGGACCATGATGTTGTTCATCGAAGCGTCCACCACAACTCCGGTAACGGTCTGCGGACCTGCGGCCCCACCGCACGACACCAGTCCGACCGCAAGCGCCGCTGCCAAAAACATGCGTACACAATTGTCCCTTTTCATTTTCTTCGGTTTTTCAGCCGGGAAATCTCTTTGACCGGCTCTGTTTCAAGGACAAAGATAGAATAATTTACTGCCGTTAGGCTTCCCGCCGCTTTTTTCCCTGTTTTTTCACAAAAGCCTGCCCGACAGTTCCGAATGTCCGCGTTCGAGGTTCAGCAGAAACTCCTTTTTATCCAGTCCGCAGGCATACCCGACCAATTTTCCTCCAGCGCCAATCACCCGGTGGCACGGCACGATAATCATCAGCGGATTGCGGTTATTGGCCATACCCACGGCCCGCGAGGCTTTCGGATTGCCCGCCCGTGCAGCCACTTCGCCGTAAGTGAGCGTTTGTCCGTACGGAATCGAACGCAACACGGCCCAAACCCGGTGCTGGAACGGGGTCCCTTCGGGGGCCAGAGGCAAGTCGAATACTTTTCGTTTACCGGCGAAATACTCCTGCAACTGCGCCGCGGCACGACGAATCAGCGGCGTCTCGTCCATACGGCACCGTGCTATATCCGCACCGTTTCCATTCCCGGATAACGACTCGGCCCCGGTGTGACACGAGGCACACTCCGGTTTCACCGGCGAAACGGCAGTAAGGCCGCGACCGTTCTCTTCGATCCGTAACATGCCGAGCGGAGTGGCATAGTCATAATAAAAGACTTCCGGTTCCTGCCGCTGCTTCATTCTCATTTCATCCATAACCGTCCCGATTACTAATTCATTTACTTCTATTCATTTCCAAAGCCTGGCTCATTCCCTGCAATCCATCGCCGTTCGTTGTCCGGTATTCCAACCTATTCCGGACCGATCCCGACCTGTTTTCAATCAGTTTCCGATCCGTTCCCGGCCGATGTATGACGTATAGGGGCAACTTCCGGGTCACCGGTCACACAGGACACAAGCGACAGGTTGTGCAGATCCAGGTCAGCAGCCAAGGACGGCTCAGGGATAAAGATAGCCGCAATTCGCTTCGTTCACACCCTCACGGGCCATTTTCCTGCAAAATACGTCCGTTTTTTCTATCTTTGCTCCGAACCGATCCTTTTCTCCGGCGTAAAACAGATGGCTAAAATCCTGATTATCGACGACGAAACCCAGCTTCGCGGACTGCTCTCCCGCATCATCGGCCTCGAAGGCTACGAGGTGATCCAGGCGGAAAACTGTACGACGGGCCTGCGCCAACTCGAACGTACGCACCCGGAAGTCGTACTGTGCGACGTAAAACTGCCCGACGGCAACGGAGTCGAGATGGTAACCCGGATCAAACAGGCCGAACCCGACTGCGAGGTGATCCTGCTGACCGCCTACGGCAATATCCCCGACGGCGTACAGGCGATCAAGAACGGCGCATTCGACTACATCACCAAAGGGGATGACAACAACAAGATCATTCCGCTGTTGAGTCGCGCGGTCGACAAGGCCCGGACGAACCGCCGCCGCAACGCCGCAACGGCCGCCGGGAGTACGGGACAAGGCTTCGATGCGATTATCGGCTCATCCAAGCCGATGCGCGCGGCAGTCGAGCTGGCCCGTAAGGTGGCCGGTACCGATACCTCGGTTTTACTTACGGGCGAAACGGGCACCGGCAAAGAGGTTTTCGCACAGGCGATCCACCGGGCCGGCAAACGAAAGGACCGGACATTCGTAGCGGTCAACTGCTCGGCATTTGCGAAAGACCTGCTCGAAAGCGAACTGTTCGGACACACGGCAGGAGCGTTTACCGGAGCGGCAAAAAATAAAAAGGGATTGATGGAAGAGGCCGACGGCGGGACGCTCTTCCTCGATGAGATCGGTGAAATGCCGGTCGACCTGCAGGCAAAACTGCTGCGGGTGCTCGAAAGCGGAGAATTCATCAAAGTAGGCGAAACGAAACCCACGAAAGTCAACATGCGCGTTATCGCCGCGACCAACCGCGACCTGCCCGCAGAGATCGCAGCGGGCAACTTCCGCGAAGACCTCTATTACCGGCTCTCCGTTTTCCAGATCAAACTGCCTTCGCTCGGCGAACGTCCGTCCGATATCGACGAGTATGCCCGCCATTTCACGAACGTCTTTGCCGCGAAGATGGACAAGCCCGTCGAAACGATCGAGCCCGGCTACCTGGAGCTCCTGCGGCGCCATCCGTGGCGCGGCAACATCCGTGAGCTGCGCAACGTGGTCGAACGCAGCATGATTATGGCTTCGGACGGTGTACTCCGGGCCGAAGACCTGCCCGTCGAACTGCAACACGGCGCTCCCGCGTCGGACGACAGCACACTGCCGCTCTCGCTGCGGGCGATCGAAAAGCAGCACATCGCCCGGATGCTGGGCCACACGGGCGGCAACAAAACCGAAGCGGCACGCCTGCTGGGCATCGGCCTGACCACCCTCTACCGCAAAATCGAGGAGTACGGTTTGTAGGCCGACCCGTTACCAACGCCGGAACCGGGCATTGTTCCGGTTACCGGAGATGCGCCCCCATCACGGTACCGGTATCCCGGGAGTTTCTCCGGGCGAAACGCTCCTGCCCCTTTTTACATAATACTTTCAGTATTTCAACTCCCCCGAATTGGGTATTTAAGCGTATGGAAACGGCCCGATCCGCGATTAGCTTTGCAAAAAGGATAAATCCCGCCGCTATGCAAGCTATCAAGACTCCCGTGCTGGCCGACAGCTACCCGTTGCAACCCCGAATAACCGAGGGGTATGAACCGTTTTTCACCGGATTACTCGGTTTCTGTGCAGACGCCACGATCGACGAGGCGCTTGCCGCCCGGATCAAAACCTATGTCCAGGGGTGGCTCGCCACCCACCCCCTCGATGCCTTCGACCGCTTTTCGGACGAATCGTACCTGCGCACCTACCTCGGACGGTGCCCCCGCACCCACTGGGAAGCCATCGTGATGAGCTGGAAAGCGGGCAATCGCACCTCGATCCACGCCCATCCGCAATTCGCCGGGTACTATTTCGCAGACGGCGAGTTCCAGGTCGAGATTTTCGAACAGGCCGGCCCCACCGCGCTGAAGCTCGCGAACGTCGTGCGCGTGAACGGACAGGAGGGTTTCGCCGCCATCGGCCACCCGGGCCGTTTCGACAACCACATTCACCGCATCACCTGCCTGAGTGCCACGGCCCATTCGCTGCACGTCTATTCAGACGATGCGCTGCGAGGGATGACTTTCGTCCGAAACGATTCGGAATAATACCCGCCTGTTATCGGCACCACGCTCCTCCGGACGCACGATACTCCGGAGAATCCGTATCAGAAACAATCAATACGCAAGGTTCCGGATACCCCGATACGGATTGTCCGGGAGGACCGTATACGGACTCGGAACTGCCGAGGCATGGAACGACCGAAGTGTAAAGCGGCCCATGCACATAATAACGATTCTTGCTATCGAACGATCCTTTCCATTCCGGAAAGCTGACCCTACCAAAATGGTAGGGTTTTTTATTTTCCAAACAACACACTCATCCAAATCAAATAACTGATTAACAATACTATACACTCTAATCATTGCATCTGGCATCCGTTTGGCAGCACCCTGCCGCGAAACAAACTCAAATGCGAATACGATATGAATGGATTACTGATGTTTTTACTCTTATGCGGACTGGGAGCCCTTTGCTACTGGTTCTTTTTCAAATGCGTCGACTGGTTCGGCAAAATCTAAGGAAGGAGACCCGAAATGTATACGATTTTACTAATTATCAGCATCCTGATCTTCATCTATCTGATGTATGTACTGGTAAGGCCCGAAAAATTCTGACGGCCGCGCCACCGAAAAATTCCGTTAACCCGTAAATGCCGGAACGGTATGACACCGCAAATCCGGCACGACAAAACAAAACGAATAAATGAATACCGAAATCCTGGGCGTCATCCTGCAACTGGTCTGCCTCGTGGGGCTGAGCTATCCGCTGGGACGCTACATCGCAAAAGTGTACAAGGGAGAGAAGACCTGGTCGGACTTCATGGCTTCCATAGAGCGTTGGATCTACAAATTCTCGGGAATCAACCCCGAAGAGGAGATGAACTGGAAACAGTTCCTCAAGGCGTTGCTCATCGTCAATCTCTTCTGGTTCTTCTGGGGAATGATCCTGCTCGTTTCACAGGGTATCCTGCCGTTGAATCCCGACGGTAATCCGGGCCAGAGTCCCGATCTGGCGTTCAACACCTGCATCAGCTTCATGGTCAACTGCAACCTGCAACACTACAGCGGGGAAACGGGCCTGAGCTATTTTACGCAGCTGTTCGTCATCATGCTGTTCCAATTCATCACGGCAGCCTGCGGCATGGCGGCACTGGCCGGCGTCTTTAAGGCCATGGCCGCTAAAACGACCCAGACGATCGGCAACTTCTGGGTTTACCTGGTCAAAAGCACGACCCGTATCCTGATGCCGCTCTCCCTGCTGGTCGGCATCCTGCTGATCATCAACGGCACGCCGATGACCTTCAAAGGACAGCAGCACCTCACCACGCTCGAAGGTACCGAACAGGTAATCTCACAAGGACCCACCGCGGCAATCGTACCGATCAAGCAGCTCGGCACCAACGGCGGCGGCTATTTCGGCGTCAACTCTTCCCATCCGCTGGAGAACCCCAACGCCTTCACCAACATGCTCGAATGCTGGTCGATCCTGATTCTGCCGATGGCGATGGTCTTCGCGTTGGGCTTCTACCTCAAACGGCGCAAACTGGCCTGGACCATTTACGGCGTCATGCTCTTCGCCTACCTGGTCGGAATAACCGTCTCTGTCAATCAGGAAATGGGAGGAAATCCGCAAATTGCCGAGATGGGCATTTCGCAAGATATGGGCAGCATGGAAGGCAAAGAGGTACGTATCGGTTCGGCCGCATCGGCCATGTGGGGCATGACCACCACCGTCACTTCGAACGGCTCGGTCAACAGCATGCACGACAGCCAGACCCCGCTCAGCGGTATGCTCCAGATGCTGAACATGCAAATCAACTGCTGGTTCGGCGGCGTGGGCGTCGGCTTTATGAACTACTATGCCTTTCTGATTATCGCCGTCTTCATCAGCGGGCTGATGGTCGGACGCACGCCGGAATTCCTCGGAAAAAAGATCGAGGCGCGGGAGATGAAAATCGCGACGCTCGTCGTGTTGCTGCATCCCTTCATCATCCTGGTGGGTACCGCACTCGCGGCAGGACTCATCGCGCACAACCCGTCGTTGGGCTGGCTCAACAACCCGTCGTACCACGGCCTGAGCGAAATGCTCTACGAGTACACCTCGTCGGCGGCCAACAACGGTTCGGGCTTCGAGGGCCTGGGCGACAACACCCCCTTCTGGAACATTTCGTGCGGCATCGTGCTGATCCTGGGCCGCTATTTCCCGATCGTCGGACAGGTCGCCATCGCAGGACTACTGGCAAACAAGAAATTCATTCCCGAAAGCGCCGGCACGCTGAAGACCGACACGATGACCTTCGCCGTGATGACTTTCGCCGTAATCGTGATCGTCGCCGCACTTTCGTTCTTCCCGGCACTCACGCTCGGTCCGATCGCCGATTACCTCGGTTTCTGATGCAGCCCGGCACCGACCGGACCGCACAAGCAAACTACCGTTGAAATATAATACAGACAACGACATGAAAACAAAAAATAACAAACTGTTCGACAAACAGCTGCTCCGCGAAAGCCTCCGCGCCTCGGTGCGCAAGCTCGCCCCGCGCACCATGATCAAAAACCCGATCATGTTCACCGTGGAGATCGTGACGGCGATGATGCTGACGATGCTGTTCTACATCCTCTTATCGGGCGACACGTCGCAGGGTACGTTCGGCTACAACCTCGTCATCTTCCTTGTGCTGCTCGCAACACTCCTCTTCGCAAACTTCGCCGAGGCGATCGCAGAAGCGCGCGGCAAAGCGCAGGCCGACTCGCTGCGCAAAACCCGCGAGGAGACTCCCGCCAAACTGGTTGCGGGAGGTTCCGTACAGATCATCAGCAGTTCCGCTCTGAAGAAAAACGATATTTTCGAATGCGTCGCCGGAGACACGATCCCCGCCGACGGCGAGATCATCGAAGGATTGGCTTCGATCGACGAAAGCGCGATCACGGGCGAAAGCGCACCGGTGATCCGCGAAGCGGGCGGCGACAAAAGTTCGGTGACGGGCGGTACGAAGGTGCTGTCGGACCGTATCCGCGCCAAAGTCACCGCACAGCCCGGCGAGAGCTTCCTCGACAAAATGATCGCACTGGTCGAAGGCGCTTCGCGCCAGAAAACCCCGAACGAAATCGCACTGACGATCCTGCTGGCCGGATTCACGCTGGTATTCGTAATCGTCTGCGCCACGCTCAAACCGTTCGCGGACTACGTGGGAGCGAACCTGACGATCGCCGCACTGATCTCGCTGTTCGTCTGCCTGATCCCGACAACGATCGGGGGACTGCTCTCGGCCATCGGCATCGCCGGTATGGACCGTGCGCTGCAGGCCAACGTAATTACCAAATCGGGCCGCGCCGTCGAAACCGCAGGCGACGTCGACACGCTGCTGCTGGACAAAACCGGTACGATCACCATCGGCAACCGCAAGGCCACCCGGTTCCATCCGATAGCCGGCACGGACCCGGCGCAGCTGATCCGGACCTGCATGCTCTCTTCGGTTTCGGACGAGACGCCCGAAGGCAAATCTATCCTCGAACTGGGCCGCTCGCAGAATGTGACGATCAACGACATGGAAATAGCCGGTGCTCGTATGATCAAATTCACGGCCGAGACCAAATGCTCGGGCGCCGACCTGGCGGACGGACGCCGGATCCGCAAAGGAGCCTTCGAGGCGATCCGCAGGATCGTCGAACAGGCGGGACACCCGTTCGACACAGAGGTGGAACGGACCGTAAAGAAAATTTCCGAAAACGGAGGCACGCCGCTGGTGGTCTGCGAGAACGAGAAAGTGACCGGTGTGATCGAATTGCAGGACATCATCAAACCGGGCATCCGCGAACGGTTCGACCGCCTGCGCAGGATGGGCGTCAAAACGGTGATGGTCACGGGCGACAATCCGCTGACGGCAAAATACATCGCCGAGAAAGCCGGCGTAGACGACTTCATCGCCGAAGCCAAACCGGAAGACAAGATGGAGTACATCAAACGCGAACAGCAAAGCGGCAAACTCGTCGCGATGATGGGCGACGGCACGAACGACGCCCCGGCACTCGCGCAGGCCGACGTCGGCGTGGCGATGAACAGCGGCACGCAGGCCGCCAAAGAGGCCGGCAACATGGTCGACCTGGACAACGATCCGACCAAACTGATCGAGATCGTCGAGATCGGCAAACAGCTGCTGATGACGCGCGGAACGCTGACCACCTTCTCGATCGCCAACGACGTAGCCAAATATTTCGCTATCGTCCCGGCGCTGTTCATCGCGGCGATCCCTTCCCTGGAAGCGCTGAACCTGATGCACCTGCATTCGCCCGAAAGCGCGATCCTATCAGCGGTAATCTTCAATGCGATTATCATCCCGCTGCTGATCCCGCTGGCCCTGCGCGGCGTGAAGTACAAACCGATCGGAGCCTCGGCCCTGCTGCGCCGCAACCTGTTCATCTACGGCCTGGGCGGCGTGATCGTCCCGTTCATCGGCATCAAATTGATCGACATGTTCATCAGTTTATTCTGCTAAAGTCGGTCCGGCCAACGCAAGACGGACAAACACCGAAAAACAAAAAAGCCGTTCCGCCCCGTGGGAGCAAGCCCGCCGAAATACATGAAACGAGCGGAACACATAAAAAACAAAGCCATGAAAACCTTTTGGAAATCGTTTAAAATCACCGTTGCATTCTGCATCCTGCTGTCGATGGGATATATACTCATCCTGTGGATTTTCGCACAGGCAGCCGGTCCGAACCGGGGCGAAGCCGACATCGTGGTGGCCGAAGGTCGTACGGTCGGAGCCGCCAATGTCGGCCAGTCCTTCACTGAGGCCAAATATTTCTGGGGACGTCCGTCGGCCGTCGATTACAACGGCGGCGGCTCTGGCGGCAGCAATAAGGCTACGACCAATCCCGAATACCTGGCTGAAATCGAGGCGCGGATCGACACCTTCCTCGCGGCACACCCCTATCTCACCCGCAAGGACGTTCCCTCCGAGATCGTCACAGCCAGCGGCAGCGGACTCGACCCCGACATCTCGCCCGCAGCAGCCTACGTACAGGTGAAACGGGTCGCCGACGCAAGGGGACTGTCGGAAGAGACCGTCCGGACGATCGTCGAAGAACAGGTGCAGCAACCCTGGCTCGGCCTGTTCGGCACGCAGAAGGTTAACGTTCTGAAACTGAACCTTGCGCTTGACGCGAAGCAATCCAAATAAACCTACGAAAGGGCCGAAATCCGTTTCGATTGAAACCGATACGACCCGAACAACCGCTCACACAGCCCATCCCGCAAATACGGAGACAACGGCTGCGGCAACATCCCTGTAAAATTTACGATCATGAAAAAAACGACTAACTCGATTAAAAAGAATTTTATCGTACTTTTGAGTACGCTGGGTTGCCTGCTGATCGCAGATACACTTTTCGCCGGGGAACCGGGCGAGCAGGCTCCTGAAAATATCGACAACCGGTATGATGCACCGACAACTGCCGCGACGACATCCGCACCGGCAGAAAAAAGCCGCGGCGTCCGGATCGTTTTCGGCAGCGACTTGGTGAGCAGCTACATCTGGCGCGGCTTCTACAACGCCGGAGCCAGCATCCAGCCGACGCTGGGCATGAAAGCGGGCGGCTTCGCGCTGACGGCATGGGGTTCGGTCGACTTCGCCTCGTCGAGCTACAAAGAGGCCGACCTGACTGCGGCTTACACGATAGGCGGCCTGACCGTATCGCTGACCGATTACTATTGGACCGGATCGCCGATGGCCGTAACCCCGGACAGCCCTGTACCGAGCCGGAACTACTTTCGGTTCGGTTCGGACACCCCCCATCGGGTCGAATTGGGTGCAGCCTACTGTTTCGGAGAGCGTTTCCCGCTGACCATAGCGTGGTATACGATGCTCTTCGGCGCCGATAAAAAGAGCAACGGCGACCAATGTTACTCGACCTACGCCGAGGTGTCCTACCCGTTCAGCGTCGGCAGCGTGGATATGGGCGCCTGCGTCGGATTCACGCCGTGGGAAACTTCCGGCACGTACGGAACCGACGAATTCGCCGTTTGCAACGTAGCGCTTTCGGCAACCAAGGCTATCCGTTTTTCCGACCGGTTCCAGCTGCCGGTTTTCACCCGGCTGATCTGGAACCCGGCGATGGACGACGTGCACTTCGTGGGCGGCCTGTCTATCATGCTCTAAGGAGAGCCGCAACACTTCCGGCAATCCGCTCCCTTCCCGGGGCGGATTGGCCTGTTCCCAACCAGCCCGTAAACCCGAAAAAAGACCGGCCGAAAACCACCGCCGGACCGGACACAAGACATGGACCAGAAACAGAGCGTACAACACTTCCTCGACCTGATCAAACGATCGCACCGGGGAAAGTTTAAAATCTACATCGGCATGATCGCCGGTGTGGGCAAGAGCTACCGCATGCTGCAGGAGGCACACCAGCTGCTCGAAGTGGGCGTGGACGTAAAGATCGGCTACATCGAAACGCACGGACGTCCCGAAACCGAAGCGCTGGTAGCAGGACTGCCCGTCATTCCGCGACGCAAACTCTTTTACAAAGGCAAGGAGCTCGAAGAGATGGACGTCGCGGCCATCATCAACGCCCATCCCGAAATCGTGATCGTCGACGAGTTGGCGCACACCAACATCGAAGGCAGTGAACACGGGAAACGGTGGCAGGACGTGCTGCAGATCCTCGATGCGGGAATCAGCGTGATCAGCGCCGTCAACATCCAGCACATCGAAAGCCTCAACGAAGAGGTACAGGAAATCGCCCGGATCGAAGTCCGCGAACGGGTGCCGGACAACGTGCTGGCGCTGGCGGACGAGGTGGTCAACATCGACCTGACGGCCGAGGAGCTCATCACACGGCTCAAGGCGGGTAAAATTTACAAACCCGAAAAAGTGCAGACGGCGCTCGACAATTTTTTCCGGCAGGAGAACATCCTGCAACTGCGCGAATTGGCGCTCAAAGAGGTAGCGCTGCGCGTCGAGAAAAAGGTCGAAAACGAGGTAACCGAATCCCCCGGCCTGCGCCACGAAAAATTCCTCGCCGTGATCGACAGCAGCGAAAAAAGCCCGCGCCGCGTGATCCGCAAGACCGCCCGGCTGGCCACCCGTTTCAATGCGCACTTCGCGGTCCTCTACGTGCAGACCGACCGCGAGAGCTCGGACCGGATTCCGCTCGCCAACCAGCGATACCTGATCAACAACTTCAAGCTCGCCTCGGAACTCGGCGGCGAAGTACTGCAGATCCATTCGAACCATCCGATCGAAGCGATCATCGACACCTGCGTCAAACAAAAAATCAGTACGGTGTGCATCTGCAAACCGAAATTTACGTTACTTTCGTTACTCTATACGGCCCTCTCGCTCAAACGGCTGATCAACAGACTTTCGCACATGAACATTGACCTGATTATCCTCTCCTGACCATGCAGATACAAAAAAGACTCACACTGGGCATCGGCGTCCTGTTCGCAATGATCCTGCTGCTGGGCATCCAGTCGGTGGGTTATATCCGCGACCTGTCGAAGGCATCGGTAAACATCATCGCCGACAATTACAATTCGCTGCGCTACGCAAGCGACATGATGACCTCGCTGGACAGCATCGAATACGACTCGGCGGCCATGCTGCCACTGCTGGAAACCCTCGCGCTGCAGCAGAAGAACATCACCGAAGCCGACGAATTCCAGGCTACCGGTGCGCTCCAACAGAGAATCGCGATGTTGCAGGACACCGTCACACCTCGCACGATCCAGTTAGTCCGCAGCGACCTCTACCGCATCATGGAGTTGAACATGGCCGCAATCCAGGCCAAAAGCCGCCTGTTGAGCGATGCGTCCGAAGAGGCGATGTGGTGGCTGGCGATCACCGCGGTGCTCTGCGTGCTGATCGCATTCGTTTTCCTGATACGCTTCCCACGCGGCGTGGTCAAGCCGATTACAATGCTGAAAGAGGGAATTCTCGAAATCGCGAATTTCAACTACGATAAGCGGCTGGACTTCAAACACAACAAAGAGTTCAAGACCGTTGCCGAATCGTTCAACAAGATGGCCGAAAAACTGTCGGAGTACCGGCGCAGCACGGTCGAGGACCTGATGACGAACAAAAAAAGGATCGAAGCGATCGTCAACAGCCTGCACGAACCGATCATCGGGCTCGACCCCGACAAGAAGATTCTCTTTATGAACAACGAGGCTTTTACGATCCTGAACCTCAAACCGATCGACGTGATCGGCAAAAATGCGGCGGAAGTGGCTCTCGGCAACGACCTGCTGCGGAGGCTGATCCGCGGTCTCTATTCGTCCGAAAAGGACGACGAGCCGCTCAAAATTTATGCGGATAACAAAGAGAGTTATTTCCAGATGGAGAATATCCCGCTCTACATCAGCCCGATCGGAGAGAAAGAGCAGAACTTCATCGGGAATGTAATCATCCTCAACAACATCACCAAGTACAAAGAGCTCGACTCGGCCAAAACGAATTTCATCTCGACCGTTTCGCACGAAATGAAGACCCCCATATCGTCGATCCTGATGAGCCTGCAGCTGCTCGAGGACAGCCGCCTCGGGGCGCTGAACGACGAACAGAAAGCCCTCTCGCAGAGCATCCGGGAAAGCTCGGACCGGTTGCTGAAAATCACCGGCGAACTGCTCAACATGACCCAGCTCGAAACCGGGAAACTGCAACTGATGCCGAAAGTGACCAAACCGATCGAACTGATCGAATACGCGGTAGGTGCGACGCGCGTACTGGCCGAGCGCTTCGGCTGCTTCGTCGAAGTGGAGTACCCGGGAAAGATTTCGAAACTGTTCGTCGACAGCGAAAAAATCGCATGGGTCATCACGAACCTGCTCAGCAACGCGATCCACCATTCGCCCGAAGGATCGCGCATCATCGTAGGCGCTGCGGAACACGACAAAACGGTGGACATTTACGTGCAGGACTTCGGCCGGGGCATCGACCCGCGCTACCACAAGAGTATCTTCGACCGCTACTTCCGCGTGCCCGGCACGAAGGTACAGGGCAGCGGGCTGGGCCTCGCGATCTCGAAAGAGTTCGTCGAAGCGCACGGCGGTACGATCGGCATTGAAAGCGAAGTAGGCAAAGGCAGCCGCTTTACGGTCACGCTGCCGGTCTGACCGGCGGCACGATGCCACATGCTGTCGAAAGTCCGGCAATTTGGAGAATGAAAATCCTGCCGTACCGCAGCAAGGGCCTATCCTTGCCAAATTCCTGCGCCGCGCCATACGCGGGAACACGGAGGGGGAGAAAAGTAACGAGGGGAAAACCGGGGCTGTCAAAACAACTCGTGAAATAATCAGGCAAGAGGGCTGTGCGATAAACGCACAGCCCTCTCGTCACAATTGACGCGAATCGCCCCGGCTGCAAACCACAAACCGCAAGCAGGAACTCCGCCTAATCGTCAAAACCGATCAGGTTGAATTTCAAATCGAATTTCAGTTCGACGCCGTTACTGAGCTTCACCTCATAATCCTTCGAATCGCGGTCGATCGATACGATCCGCTGATCGGGATGCTGCTGAGCAACGTGGTTGCGGATCGCCTGCGGAATTACCGCGGCGGGCACTTGTGAAGCTTTGCAGCTGACATCGGTCCAATTGCCGTTCTTGTCGAATTCGACACTGCTGCCGTCGGCCATCAGAACATCATAATTTTTGCCCCACAGGTCGTTATCGACCTTGGCATAGGTCGCCTTGACATCGGGGAAATACTGTTTGAGGAATTGCTGCGCAGCGGCGGGAAGATCCTTCAGTGCGATGGGTTTGTCGTCGGCACACGCCACGGTTTGCAAAGCTGCGAGGCCAATAAACAAAGCAAATAACTTTTTCATACTCTTCTTCGTTTAAGGATTTATGCTATTCTCTGTCCCGGTTACACAAAATCGGGGCCTAATCCGACCGAAAAACGAAAATTTCACCCGGCCGGCCCTGGTCCCGGTGACTTTTGTTTCAAATATAACAAATTTGACGTAAGAAAAGCGCACTTTGACCCGGAAGAACGGCAGCGAATCGCTATATTTGTTAACCACTTGAATTTTTTGAACCTTTCGACCACCATGACTTCACCCAGAGAGAGGGTCCTCACGGCCCTGAAGCGCAACGGCACACCCGACCGGACGCCGTTTGAAATCAGCTGGGGCGCATTCACGCCGCTGCTCATGAAAACCTACCGCGAAAAGACCGGCTCGGAGCTGCCGCCCGAAGAGTATTTCGATTTCGACACGCGTTCGGTCTTTCCGGGCCCCACCCGGCTCAAAACCGATTTTACGCGTTTCTTTCCCGACGGGGTCGAACCCGAAGCGTCGTTCGACGAATGGGGCATCGGATCGGTGCCGACCCTGTACGAAATTCCCGATTTCAAATACCATCCGCTCGGAACTGCCACAACAGTCGCTGAAATCGACGCCTATCCGTGGCCCGATTTCGATGCCCCCTACCGCTACGAAGGGGTCAGGACGCAGGTCGCAACTTTCCACAAGCGCGGCTATGCCGTCTGCGGCGAGATGTACCAAACCCTGTTCGAAACGGCATGGCTGATGCGCGACATGCAGGCCTTCCTGATGGACATGATGCTCAACGAGGAGCTAACCCACGCCATCTGCGAGCGGATCGCGCAAATCCGCGTGGGGCAGGCGCGGCAATACGCACTCGCGGGCGTGGATATCCTGCGCCTGGGCGACGACATCGTAAGCCAGCAGGGACTCATGTTCTCGAAAGAGCTCTACAATACCTACTTCAAGCCCCGGATCAAACGGATCGTCGCAGTGGCCAAAGAGGTGAATCCCGACATCATCATTTTCATGCACAGCTGCGGGAAGATCGAAGGAATGATCGACGAACTGATCGACGCAGGCGTCGAAGTGCTGAATCCCGTACAACCCGAATGCAACGACCAACAGGCGATCAAGCGCACCTACGGCGACCGGCTGTCGTTCTGGGGCGGCGTAGGAGTACAGTCGGTACTGCCGCACGGCACGCCCGACGAAGTACGCGCCGCCACACGCAAGACGATCGCGACCCTCGGTCCCGAGAACGGATTCCTGGTGGCGCCGGCACATATCCTCGACCCGGCGATCCCGTGGGAGAATATCGAAGCGTTTATCGAAACGGTCAAAGAACAGCGATAAGACAATCCGTCAACGGGTTGTGTCGGTTTGCTCCGGTCGGCGTCGGTCAGGCCGTCTGGTCAATCGGACGGCAAAGACCACCCGGCATCGCAGCGCCGATGAGGACAGCCCGGAGAACGGAGCCGGTATAACCGATACGAAAGGGGCGCCGCTGTTTGGCAGCGGCGCCCCTTCATCCAAACCAAACCCTTTCCCAAAACATATGGCAGTTCATCCGGCGGCACCCCGACAGGGTCTCCTACCGACATTCCCCCGCCGGGAAAAGAGGCAGCTCTCCTACTCGACAGCGATATCCCAGATTCCGGCGCTCGTCTCCAGTTCGACCAGCGACGCGGCATAGTTGTACAGCGTCTCGATATAGAGTGTGCGCACCTCATCGTAAGTCCGCTGGGCATTGAGCACTTCCAGCAGCGAGGTTTCGCCGCGGTCATAACTGTAAATTTTGCCTTTGACCACCGATGCGGCATTTTCCAGCAGTCCGTTGTCGTAATGGCGCACCTGTCCGATCAGCGACGTGTAACGGCGGTAATTCTGCATCACCTCGGTCTGCACCTGCAACCGTGCCTGCTCATAGGCCGTCTGCGCCTGTTGTTCGCGGTAACGCGCCGCCTCGACCGTTCCCTTGTTGAAATTCGAGAACTTGAGCGGTACCGAAAGACCGACCGTAAAACCGGTAAAACGCGGGGCCGGAGCAATTTCGTTGCGAACGGTGCCATTGTGGTTCACGCCGAGGGCCAGGTCGAAATCCATGTTACGTTCGCGCCGCGCCACGGTTACGGCCCGCTGTGCGACATCGACGTTACGCATCGCAGCGACCAGGTCTGCCCGGTTTTCGAGCGCCGAAGCGACCAGCATACCGGCAGGGAAAGCGCGTTCGGCCAAGCGAAGCGATCCCTGCGGCAGGTAAAGCGTATCGGTCGCGCTACCGAGCATCATCCCCAGCGACAGGAAGGCATTGTGCAATTCCGCCTCGGCCTGCAGCAAATCGTTGCGCATCACGCCGGCCTCGACGCGGCTTTGCGTCGCATCGACCTCGGTGATCTTGCCCAATGCGAATTTGACGCTGTCTCCCTCGGCCAACCGCCGCATGTTGTCGTAAGCGTTCTGCTTGACACGGAACAGTTCGGCTTGTTTCAGCGCATCGAGGTAAGCCAGGGTCGCCTCGCAGCGCAGGTTGCGGAAATAGTCGTCCAGAAGCGCCTGCGTCAGCTCTTTTTCGCTGCCGGCCAAATGGATGTTGGCGCTGCGCTTACCCGGTGAGAACGTTTTGCTCAGTTCGCCCGAAATGCCCTGCCCCATCTGCATGTTCCAGTCCTGGTTGTTGCCGTATTCGACCGAAAGCTGCGGATCGTTGAACAGCCTGGCCGCACGCACCCCGGCTTCGGCAATGTTCATGTTGAGTTTTTCTGCCGCATAGGAGAGGTTTCGCCGGGCCACCTGTTCCATGTATCCGGCGTATCCGACCGGACGCTCGACCGCCCCATAGGCCGGAATCATTCCCGCCAGCGGCAGGGCTGCCCCGGAGAGGCCAGCAGAACCTTCCGGCCGGGAAACTCCGGCTGAAACGGGAAAAGAAACAGGGAAGGAAACCGGAGCGGATGCCGCAACGGAAGCTGTGGCCGCCGGGAAGGCCGTCCGGACAGTGTCCGCATTACCCCTTGAGAGGGTATCCGGGAGGGTATCCGGGACGGCATCCGTAACAAAACTTGCAGCGGGGGCGGTAACCGCATCTGCGACGGCCTGCCGGTGCAGGGCCAACGATACCGCAGCACCTATACCAATCAATACCAAATGCTTTTTCATACCTCTTCGGGTTCAGGTTTTTTACGCGCCAGATGACGACGCTCTACCAGGTAGTAGAGCACCGGAAGCGCATACAATGTGATGACCGTAGCGAACAGCAACCCATAGACGATCACCGTCGCCAGCGGGCGCTGCACGTCGGAACCGATACCGGCCGAAAGCGAGGCGGGCAGCAGTCCGAGCACCGCCACCGTCGCCGTCATCAGGATCGGCCGGAACCGGTGACGCGTGCCGTCGATCACGGCCTGCTTCAGATCTTCGCCCTCCTGCCTGCGCAGCATGTTGATGTGTGAAATCATAATCACGCCGTTCTGGATCGCGACGCCGAACAGCGCGATAAAACCGACGGCCGACGAAACGTTCAATGTCATGCCGCGCACGTTGAGCGCCAGCATACCGCCGAACAGCGCCAGCGGCACGACGCACATCAGCACGGCGGCCTGCCGGAATTTACCCATAGCGGCGATCAGCAGCAGCAGCATGATACAGAGGGCCAGCGGCACGACGAAACCGAGCCGGGCATAAGCGCGGTTCTGGTTCTCGAACTGTCCGGCCCACTGCAGGTGGACATCCTCGTGGTCGTACTTCACCTCTTTGTCGATCAGCCGGTCGGCACTGCGCAGGAAGGTACTCAGGTCGACCCCGCGCAGGTTGACGCGTACGGTCAGGTGGCGGCGGTTCATTTCGCGGGTGATCGTGCTCGCACCGGTGGTCATCTTTACTTCGGCCACCTGCGAAAGCGGGATCTTGGTCCCCGCGCCGGTCGTCAGCATCAGCGATCCGATCTTTTCAGGCGTATTGCGGTACTCCTCGTTCAGACGGCAGGTTACGTCGTAAACCTTGCTACCGACAAAGATTTGCGAAATAGAGGTACCCCCGATCGCCACCTCGATTAGTTCGGCCACGTCCGAGACATTGAGTCCGTACTGTGCGATGCGGTCGCGGTCGGCGATGATCTGCAACTGCGGCAGCGGCGGTTCCTGGTCGACCACCACGTCCGCCGCACCGGGCACCCGCTTGAGCACTTGCTCGACCTTTTCGGCGATACGGCGCGTCTCCCGCAGGTCTTCGCCGTAAATTTTCACAGCCAGGTCGCTGTGCGCCCCGGCGATCTGGTCCATCACCATATCGATGATCGGCTGCGAAAAACCGACCGAATAACCCGGCATCTTCGCCAACTCGGCCGACATCGCGTCGATCAGCTCGGCCTTCGTACGGCCGCTCTCCCAGGTATTGTAGGGTTTCAGCCCGACGCCGACCTCCACGTGCGAGAGCGAGAAAGCCTCGGCCCCCTCGTCGTCGCGGCCCACCTGCGTCATCACGTACGACACCTCGTCGAACTTCCCCAGCGTCCGGCGCAACTCGGCGCCCATCTCCTTCGACCGTTCGATCGAAATGCCGGGCGGCAACTGCACCTGAATCCAAATCGATCCCTCGTCGAGCGGCGGCAGGAAATCTTTTCCCACCGTCATCGACAGCACGCCCGCGCCCACGAGAATCGCGGCCAGCGGGGCAAAGATCACCTTCGGGCGTTCCATCAGCCGCTTGATCTGGTTGTTATATCCATTGGTCAGCTTTTCGAGCCAACGGTTCCGGTAGGTTTTGCGCGGTTTGCGGTAGGCCAGGAACGCAAGCCCCGGAATCAGCAGCAACGCCACCGCAAGCGCCCCCAGCAACGCATAACCGACCGTATAGGCCAGCGGCGTGAAGAGCTTCTTCTCGATGTGCTCGAATGCAAAAAGCGGCAGGTAAGCGGTAATGATAATGACCGTCGAAAAGAAGATCGGCCGTGCCACCTGCGTCGCCCGGCGGATTACTCCCTCTTTGGTCAGTTCGGCTTCGGGACGGCTTTCGCGTTTCTTGAGGATCGTCTCCATCATCACGATCGCACCGTCGACCAGAATACCGAAATCGATCGCCCCCAACGAAAGTAGGTTGGCCGGAATATCGGTCACCTTCATCAGGATAAAAGCTACCAGCAGCGACAGCGGGATCGTAAGGGCCACCAGCAATGCACCGCGCCAGCTTCCGAGGAACAGGATCAGCACCAGCAGCACGAGCAGCATCCCTTCGAGCAGCGTGCGGGAAACGGTGTGCAGCGTGGTGCCTACCAGGTCGGTACGGTCCATGAACGGGTGGATCGAGACACCTTCGGGCAGCACGTCGCCGTTCAGCTCGTCGACCGCCTTGTGCACATCCTTCAGCACTTCCGACGGGTTCTGTCCGCGCAGCATCTGCACGATGCCCTCGACACCGTCCGAATAGTCGCGCTGCTCGTCGGTGAATCCGAGCACGCCTTTGCGCTCCAGATTGCCGTATTTGAGCTTACCGATGTCATTGAGATAGACCGGCACGCCGTCAACCGTCTTTACGACGATATTGCCGAGGTCCTCGAGCCCCTTGATCAGCCCGATGCCCCGGATCACATAACCCAGATCGCCGCGCGAGACGATACTGCCGCCGGCGTTGATGTTGTTCTTTTCGACCTTCTCGGAGATGTCCGCCAACGAGATGCCGTATTGCTCCATCTTGCGCGGATCGATTTCGATCTGGTATTGTGTGGTGATGCCGCCGTAATTGCTCACGTCCGCGACGCCGGTTACCTGTTTCAAGCGCGGGATCACCACCCATTTGTGCAGGTCGGTCAGCTCGCGCAGGTCGTGCGTCTTACTCTCGAGGACATACCTGAAAATTTCACCGGTCGGCGACGTGAGCGGGTTGAGTCCCGGAACGGCATGGTACGGCAGTTCGACATCGGCAAGGCGCTCCTGCACCCGTTGCCGGGCCCAGTAATCGTCCACGCCGTCGTGAAACACCAGCACGACCGTCGAAAGGCCGAACGTGTTCTTGCTCCGCATCACGTTCAATCCCGGCAGGCCGTTCATCGCGCGTTCGATCGGGATGCTGATCTGCTGCTCGATCTCCTCGGCAGCCAGACCCGGAACCTGCGTAACGACCTGCACGGTCACGTCGGCAATGTCGGGATAGGCGTCGATGGCCAGTCCCCGCCACGAAAGATAACCCAGCACGCCCAGCATGCCGAACAGTACGAACATCAGCGCCCGCCGATGTATCGCCGCATGAATCAGTTTTTTCATGGTCAGCGGGCGTCAAGCAGGTAAAAGGCCCCCCCGGTGACGATCTCTTCGCCGGGACGAACGCCCGAAAGCACGACCGTCCGGTCCCCGTCGGTCGACGCTGTGGTCACTTCGGCCTTGCGGAAACGGTTTGCACCTTCGCAGACCAACACATAACAACTCTCTTCCTGTTGCAGAATCGCGGAAGTCGGAACCAACATCGCTTCGGTAGCCGCATCGGTCAGCTGCACCGTGCCGTACATATAAGGTTTCATCCTATGGTCACGGTTGTCGCACTCGATCAGCACCTCGACCGAGCGCGTCTCGGGATCGAGCAGTTCGCTGATGTGGTAAACCGTTCCTTTGACCGGAACGTCGGGCATCGCCGTCAGGCGTACCTCGACCTCCGAAAGTCGCTGGATCAGCCGGATATCCTTCTCCTTGACATGCGCGACGACCCACACCTTGCTCAGGTCGGCGACCAGAGCCAGCGGACCGGCGTCCTCTTTGATATACTGGCCCAGCACGATATTGTCCTTCACGACCTCGCCCGCAATCGGCGAACGCACCACCAACGGCTGGCCGAGCACCATCGTCCCGGGGTCGATCTGGTATACTTTCAGCGCCGCAACGGCATTTTCATAATCTTTCTTTTTCAGCTCGTAGTTGACCTCGGCCTCCTCGACCTCCTTCTCCACGCCGACGTGGTTCTTCAGCAGGTCTTTTTCACGGTTCAGGCTTTTGAGCGCGAGCTCCATCTCCTGCTTGGCCTGGTAATAGGCCTTGCCCGTGTCGAAGAACGACGGCGAGCTGATTTCGAAAATGGGACTGCCCTGCACGACTTTCTGTCCGAGGCGAACGAAAGACTTGACGATACGTCCGGCGAACGGCGTCGCGATTTCGGCATAGCGGGCCGGGATCGCCTGCACCATGCCCGAAGTGGTGAACGTCGCGCGGTAGGGCGTGGCAGTCACTTTACCGGTGGTGAGGCGCTCCAGAACGGGGGAGCCGGGCGCCACGGCGATAATATCGTTGTCGACGCGCACCTGCGGTGTGGTCGTCTCTCCCGATTTGGAGGAGCGTGCGCATGCGCACACCGCACCCGCCAACAGGAGGATTACAATTCGTTTCATAAGGTTTCTTGGCTAAGTTTCAGCAGGCGCACGAGCCTCGGAATCGGGCCGGATCATCAGCGTCTAAAACGACTCCGGCCTTTCGCAGATCAATCGCACAAAACTGCTGTAAGGCTTGATAAATAAGAAAGGCCGCACTGCACGGGAACAGGCGGCACCGGGACAGATCACCCGGAAATCAAACCAACGCGGGAGGCGCCCTCAACTGCGGGAGCGGTACGGAAGAAGACTCGCGGCCGTGCCGTACGGGAGGCCTGAATCTAACCTCAACGCCGGGGACGAAAAACGAAACCAAAGAGATGCCTGCAACGAACAACAGCATCGAGAGCTGTGCGATCGTGTCGCACTGGACGGGCGTATGGTTATGGCCCGGGGTGCCGCTACCGGCAGGCAAATAAGGGTGCGAGTGGGTGACGACACCCCACGAGAAATAGTGGGTATGGTAGAACAGCGACGATTCGCAGTAGTAGCTGACGAACAGCACCACCAACAACAATTTCGCTATTTTCAATACCTTTTTTTTCATCCGAGGCGGGAGTTTGCATGTCGTGGCGGAAGTCGCCGAAACACTCCAAAAACCGTAATACTAACGTGAAAGCCTGGAAATATACTCCGGTCAAAAACACACCGGCAATCAGCACGATCAACGACCGGCACAAAGGGTGCGGAACCCGGTAACCTGTCCTGCAGGGAACAAAGATAGGTTTTTTCACGATACAAGCAGCCCAAAGGCCTGAACTTTACCTAAAATATACCCTGCCGGGAACAAAACATGCCCGGATACAAGTATCCGGGCATGTTCCTAAGTCGGTTGAATCCGATCGGCAAACGGTCAGCTATTGTCAAACCGCCCCGATAAATTTACGTTCCGGTGTCCTCGGAATCCGACCGCACGGCATGTTTCACGCTGCGAGGGCCGGGCCTAAACCGGATGCGCTATTTTTGCAGCAGCACGTCGTTAATCACCTTTTCGAAATCGTCCTTGCCGATAGCCCCCTGCACCATCTGCGGCTTGCCGTCCATCGGCACGAACAGCAGCGTGGGAATCGAACGGATGCCGAAGGCCGCCGCAAGCTCCTGCTCCTTCTCGGTATCTATCTTGTAGACATAAATCTTACCGTCATACTCCTGGGCCAGCTCGTCGAGGATCGGAGCCACCATTTTGCAGGGCCCGCACCACGAGGCGTAAAAGTCGACGATCGCCGGTTTGTCCCCGAGGTATTTCCACTCGTTCGGATTGGCTTCGTAATTGACCACTTTGTCCAGAAATTCCGCTTTTGTCAAATGAATCGTTTTCATAGCTTTTTCTATTTTTTGATTGTTATTTTCTCCGCTCTTCGCTCCGGAAGCGCCGCAAGCCGTCAGAAGAAGGGCCGACAGTACACCCGCAAAAATTGTTCTCATTTGGTTCGATTTTGTAAGTTTTCTTCTTCGAGGAGCTCATAGCCCAGTTTTTCCAGTCGGGAAAGCAACTCCGCACGGCTCACCTCGTCGGTATGGTCGATCACGATCCGGTCGTACTGCGGCTCGACCCGTACGCCGAATACCCCGTTCAGTTCACCCAAACCTTTGTGGATCGAATTGCGGCAACCGCAGCTCATCACGTTTTGTAATTTAACCGTTGTTTTCATCTTTTCCAGGTGTCTTTTCTCCGGGAGCCGCCTTGCACTCCGGCAACTCGTTCCGCCGTACCTTGAACATACTCAGCAGCAAGCCACCGAACACCGCGCCCCAAAGCGCCGTAATCACCGGCGAAGAGGTAATCGGACAGCTTCCGCTGCTGCAGCCTACGAACCGCCAGTAAAGGTACCCCCCGACCATACCCGCCGCTACGCCGATCAGCGTCAGCAGGTTCCGCTGCACGAATCCTTTGATTTTACATGAATTGCATTCCATAGTCCTATTATTTATAGTTTCTTTTATTCCGTCAATTTCATCGGCCCCTGGTCCACATTTACCCGTTACACGCTTTACGCATTGTCCGGGACCGGCAGTCACCGCTTTCCGTATCCGTTTCCCGCATTCGTGCCATCCGGCCCGTTTCCGCGCTGACGGGTATTCCGGATGTTATACGGTTCAGACCCGCCTTATTCCCGGTCGTCGCACCGGGCCCGGAACACCGGTAGCAGGATCTCGGGCACCGCCACGCTGCCGCACTTCATCCCCGCAAGGCATTTCTTTCCGGCCGCCGTCAGTTCGAAATACATTTTGCGCTTGTCCTGCTCTCCGAGTACGCGCTTGACGAACCCCTTCTCCTCGACCGAACGGATTACCTTCGACGTGTGCGACGGGCTCATCGCATTGATTGCCGCAATTTCGGCCGCAGAACGTTTGCCCCCCGAAAGCGAACAGAGCAGCATCGCCTCATTCATGCAAACACGATGCACTTTCTGGAAGTCGGCTTCGAAGGTCTGGATCGCCCGGTAAATGTCGCGCATCAGGCATATAGTTTCCATAATAAATTATTTCTTTATTCAACTAACGTTGCAAAGGTGTAATTTATTTTCCAATAAAACAAATTTCCGATGGAAAATAAATTCAACCATCCGTTTCCTTTACCGGGAATCCTCAACAGGGTGCCGACGAAAGCAGATTTAGGCCGAACCGTACGTTTCTTCAACGGATCCGCGCAACCATTCCGCTACAACCGGATAGACGACATACGAGACAATGAAAAACTCTTTCGGGGGAACAATTATCGTCAAAAGCCGCTAACTTTGCACCGACCAATTCCGATCCGCCCATGGCCAAGGACCGCCTCGTCACACCGAGCTACTGTTGTATCCTGGCAGCCAACTTCCTGCTCTACTTCGGCTTTTACCTGCTGATGCCGGTACTGCCGTTTTACCTCACCGAAGTGTTCCACACGGGCAACACGATGGTCGGCATCGCGCTCTCCTGCTATACGGTAGCCGCCCTGACGATCCGTCCCTTTTCGGGTTATCTGCTCGACACGCTCGCGCGCAAGCCGCTCTACCTGATCTCGTTTTTCATTTTTACGACGATTTTTGCAGGCTACCTGTTCGCCGGGTCGCTGACGCTTTTCATCATCCTGCGGATCGTCCACGGCTTTGCGTTCGGTACGGTCACCGTATCGGGCAATACCGTGGTAATCGACATCATGCCCTCATCGCGGCGCGGCGAAGGAATCGGATACTACGGCCTGACGAACAACACGGCGATGGCGATCGGCCCGATGGTCGGGTTGTTCCTGCACGATTTCTATTCATTCCCGGTCATCTTCCTTTCGGCGCTCACGTCATGTTCGCTGGGCTGGATCATGGCTTCGCTCGTCCGGACGCCGCCGAAGGAGCCGGTCAAGCGGGCACCTGTCTCGCTCGACCGCTTCATCCTGATCAAAGGCATCCCGGCCGGGATCGACCTGCTGCTGCTGTCTATTCCCTACGGCATGACCACGACTTACGTGGCGATGTACGCGAAAGAAATGGGTATCCAGAAAGGCACGGGCATCTTTTTTACGCTGATGGCCGCCGGCATGGCCATTTCGCGCATCTTTTCCGGAAGACAGGTGGACAAAGGACGCATCACCCAGGTAATCGCACTGGGCATGTACCTCGCCTGCGGCTGCTTTTTCGTGCTCTCGGCCTGCGAAACACTGATGAGCTGGAATCCGGTATTGACCCCTTATATCTTTTTCGGGATCGCCCTCTTCCTGGGGATCGGTTTCGGGACGATGTTCCCAGCCTTCAACACGCTCTTCGTCAATCTGGCACCGCACAACCAACGGGGTACGGCCACCTCGACCTACCTCACTTCGTGGGACGTCGGCATCGGGGCAGGGCTGCTGCTGGGCGGTTACCTCGGCGAAATCACCACACTGGACCGGGCCTACCTTTTCGGAGCCTGCCTGACAGTCGTTTCGGCAATCTATTTCCGGATCAAAGTGGGACCGCATTTCGAAAAGAACAAACTGAGGTAAATCCCTTTGAAGACGGCTCCCGCAAGATGCGTGAAAAGAGCCATCTGCAAAACACGACCGCCAAAACCTACCTTCCCGATCCCACGGAACTGATTTCAACCGATCCCTTCCGGACAATTCCTTCTCGGACAACCCCTCGTTGCACGACGGCCTTCCCACAACGGCACTGTTCCAAAACCGGGTATCGATATGTTGGAACCGGCGCTGAAAAAAGTACAGGCGCTTTCCGGCCCTGTGATATGCTTCCCCGCACCGCCCGGAACATCCGGCCGATGTACTTTTCTGTTCATCGGCAAAAACCGCCAGCCGGACGATAAAATCCAGCATTGCGTCCAGCGTTGATTCGAAAACCTGACAATCAACATAATATACTGCAAAACAAGGGCGTTTCCTTTTCGGAACGAATCATTTTCGTCCACCAAATTCACCCTTAAAACAGTATAACTATGGCTCGTAAATCTCTTTTCCCCTTCCTGATGGCCGCCGCACTGGCCGGGGGCTACATGCCGGGGTATACCCAATCCACCGGTGAAACAGCCGGAGCCGTCCATCCGGCAATCCTGCCGGAAGATTCCGCCCGGGCAATCCGGCGACAACCTCCTACAGTAGAACAACAAGCCGAAAGGATCAGCCGGCAGATGCAACGTCGTTTGGTACTCGACAACAAGCAGTATGCAAAGGTTTATAAACTGAACCTGAAATACCTGAAAAAACTCGAAGACTCCGCAACCGGATGGAAAACCTCTCCGGACAGGCCGGAGGGTTTCGGCGGCAGGATGGGCGGGCCGCACGGCTCCGGTGGTCCGGGTGGAATGGGACATCGGGACGGCATGCCCCGTCCCGGCAGGAAGGACAGACCCGGCGGTCCCGGAGCAGGACGGCCTCCGATGGGCGACAAATCGCAGATGAAGGAGAAACGACCGCACGGAATTTCATTCGCAGGACTTTCCGAGCAAGACCAAGCAAAACGGGAAAAACAGTTCAGGAAAATCCTATCCGGCAGTCAGTACGCCGAATGGCTCAAGATGGAATCGGAGCACGCAGGCAAAGCGTTCCACGAACGGTTCCGGCCGGGTTTCAGGTCGGGACAGCGACGCCCTTAGAAACTTCGACTCTATCAACGCACTATAAATATCCCCCGCTCCGCACAAGGTTTTCCCCGGATACGCAGGGGATATTCACATTCACGGCTGTTGCGCGGAGAGATAACCATTCAACTGCTCGAAAGTCGCATCCTTGAGCAGCACTTTTTTGTTACGGTCCAGCAGGTAAAGCGTCGGGATAGCCTTCAGGTCGTACAAGTTCGCCTCCGACAGCGCCCCGTCCCTGCCGCGCACATAGCCCCAGCTCTCCGGGAAGTCCGCGCCGTGTTCCTGCCACGCCTTCAAGTCCTCGTCCGGATACACGGCCAATACCGTGAGCCGTCCGTCGCGAACCCGCTGCGTTATCTCCGGTGAGGCGACCATCTGCCCGGCGATATCCCGGCAGGCGGGACAACCCGGATTGTTGAAGAAGAGAACCGTATACTCCGAGCGCAGACCGTGCATCCGACCGCTGCGTCCTTTCAGGTCGACGTAGGCAAAATCGGCCGCCGTGTCGCCGGGGCGGTTCTTCAACGCCATCTCCAACCGGGCCCGCGGACGCAGCTTCGCAAGCGAATCGAGCTGCGGAGACGCCACCAGGTAACGCAGAACCGGAATGTAGAGCTCCTCGCTGCGCATCGGTGAATTGGGATCGTACAGGTACTTCTCCAGCAAACCCGTCAGGTAACGAAACATCGCCGTATCGGCCGAAGCTCCCGCGAGGAGTCTGTCCAGCGAGGCGGCCGCATCGGACGGTGCAACATACTGGCGCAGGATATTCAGGAAATCGGCCATACCCTGTTCGGTCACAGCCGGCTTATCGAGATAGGCCGCCGTGTCCGTAAAATCGAACTTATCCCAATAATGCGCCGCCACATATTGCGCCCTTTCTTCGGGCGTGGAGAGCATCGCGGGCACTTCGATCATCGGGAAACGGTCCGGAATATGTTGGTCTGAAGCGGCAGTTCCGTTCCGGTTACTGCCGCGGCAGGAGGCCAGCACGATAGGCACACAGGCCAACAGGCAAAAAATGCGATAAGTCTGTCTCATTATTCCGATAATAAACGGTTCAAAATCTACTGTTTCCCAGTACCGCCCGAAGAGCCCTGGGGACGGGATACTCCCACGGCGGAACCGGTTGCCGTCACTTCCGCTGCCGCACGGATACCCGGGTCAGCCGATACGGACTGGACGGAACCGTCGAACGTGACCGCATCCGCCTGGCCGGCCGCACGGTCCGGATAATCGTCCGGCTTTTGTCCGGGCACTTGTGCCCGCGCAGGCTTGACCACCATAAACGACGGGAACGACGGAATCAGCGCGGAACGGCTGCGGGTAATGTGCAGCCAGCTGTTGTAGCTGACGATCAGCATCTGCTGCCCGGCTATAAACTCGCTGAACGGAACCGAAGGCGGACTGACCGCCAGGGCCGGGCCGCCGTCCAGGTGCCGCACCTCTCGTTGCAATTGCGCGGCAAAACCCGCATCGGCCACACGAAGCGTCACCTTCACCCCCCCGAGAATGGCGTCGATCTCATCCAGCATCGCACGGTCGCGTTCATCGAGCATCAGCACTCCGATACGGTCCGCACCGCGGAAATTACGGTTCACGAATACGCCCACCGAACAAGAGACATTGGCAAACAACCGCCGGGCCTTATCGCGGGTCGATTCCCCCGGGAAATACATCTTTTTGCGAATCTGCCGGCGGATGCGGTTCAGTTCGTCGGCCAGCAACAGGCTGCTGCGCCGGGGCGCGACATAATCGTTAATGAACTCCGGCCCTCCGCCCAACAGCACGAAATCGTACGACTCGCGGCGGATCAGTTCGATCAGGTCTTTCAGGTAGTGGTCGGTCACGCGGTAGCGCGTTTCGATCTGCATCCCCAGCTCCCGCGCCTCGTCACGCAGCGGCACAAAACTCTCGGACGAATAGCCGTAGGCGTTCATCGGACTGGTCTCGGTACCGATCGTATAGTGCACAGCCGTAATGTGCAGTTTGTCGATCAACCGGCCGCACAACACTTTTACGAGTTTCAGGAAAACCGGCGCACTGGAAGGACGCGCGAACGAAATCAAGATACGGGCTTTCGCCGAGTGCCGCCGTTCGGGCCTGCGGCGAGCGAAAAGTTTGTCGATCAGCACGAGCGACGGGGTGGCCATGAAAGTGGTGAACAGGGCCATAATTACGAAGATCACGTAGATCGACGAGGGCAGCACGCCCATCTCGTAGCCGATGTTCAGCACGATCAGCTCCATCAGTCCGCGCGTGTTCATCAACACGCCGATCGAGAGGCTGTCCTTCCACGACTCCCCGACAAAGCGGGCCGAAAGCGCGGCACCCGCCAGTTTGCCGACGATCGATACGGCGACAAAAAGAGCGCAGACGACCCACAAGTGGGCGGTATTGAGTGCGCCGATCTCGGTCCGCAGGCCGGTAAAAACGAAAAACAGCGGCAGGAACAGCACCAGCGCGACGTCTTCCACCTTTTCGGTCATGATGCGCCGGAAACTGAGGTTCGCAGGCATGATCACTCCCGCCACGAACGCGCCGAAAAGCGCATGCACGCCCAGCACTTCGGTAATGTAGGACGAAAGGATCAGCACCAGGAAAATGAACGCCACCAGCGGTTTACTGATGATCTCCTGACTGTTGTAAATATTACCGAGCTTGCGCATGAAGGGCCTCACGAGCCCGAACATGAACAGCACATACAGGATCACGCACAGCAACGTATAGCCTGCGCTGGCAACGCTGCCCGCCTTTGCGATCGCAATGATCGCGGCCAGCAGGCACCATGCGGTAATATCGTTGTTCGCCGCGCTGGCGATCGCCAGCATGCCCATCGGCGTTTTGCCCAGGTTGCGCTCCTGAATGATGCGCGCGAGCACCGGAAAGGCCGTAATGCTGACCGAGATGCCGATAAAAAGCGCGAACGGTACGAAGGTAGTATGCCCGAACCCGAATTCGGGATAGACCTGCCAGGCCAATACCGTCCCGAGGAAAAACGGCACGATGATGCTCGCATGGCTGATGACGAGCGTCTGGCTCCCTTTTTTGCGCAGGATACCCAGGTCGAGCTCCATACCAATGATAAACATAAAAAGGATCAGGCCGATCTGGCTCAAAATGTTGAGCGATTCGAGCGAATCGGGCGCAAAGAGGAATCCGAACGTTTCAGGGAAAAAGTGGCCCAGCAGCGACGGGCCGAGCACGATGCCCGCGACGATCTCGCCGATCACGCCCGGTTGGCCGAGGTACTTGAACAGCCACGAAAAAATCCGCACGGCGACCAGGATCGAAATGATCTGCAACAGCAGCATGGCTACCGGATGGTGCACCCCTTCGTGCAGTGACTGCGTGAAGAGTTCGAGCGGCGCGGGACAGGAGGCGGGTGCCTGCTGCACCGCAACATGGCCCGAAACCATCTCCACGGCTTCCCGGTGCGTTTTATCAAAAGCCCGATCCCATAACTTACCTTCCCGGATCACCATCCAGAAGAGTCCCCCGAAGATCAGGAGCATCAGAACATAAAAGGTGTAGTTGCGCTTGGCGCCAGTTTTCATAAGCTATCGAAGGGAGGTGTTGAACAAAAATAAGATTTATTTCCGAATGGACATCACCTTCCCGGCAGAATCATCCCCTTTACCCCGGAAAACCACGACCATCGCCGGGACGAACGGCTGCCGCAGGAATATCAAACAAAAAAGCGCTCCCTCCCGGGAGCGCTCCTGTTTCGTGTTTCGACGGTTGCCGTTTCCGGGCCATCCGGACCTCGTTTCGCCCATTGCTGTCCGTCCTCTGGCAAGAAAACCCTGCGGACCGCACCGGAACGAATTACCGCACCAGTTTGTTGGTCGCCGTATCGGGAAAGACCACCCAGGGTTTGAAGCCCTTGGCCTCCTCGAAGTCGAGCAGCGCGTACGAAATGATAATCACCACGTCACCCACCACGCACCTGCGCGCGGCGGGACCGTTCAGGCAAACCGCGCCGCTGCCGCGCTCCCCCTTAATGATATAAGTCTCGAGACGTTCGCCGTTGTTGACGTTGACGATCTGCACCTTTTCGCCCGCGATCATATTCGCCGCGTCGAGCAGGTCTTCATCGATCGTGATGCTCCCCACATAGTCCAAGTTGGCCTGCGTGATGGTCACCCGATGAATTTTCGATTTCAATACCTCTATCTGCATGTCTGCAAAATTTCGATTATTTATCGTAGGGGCCGTAACCGCCCACATTATCGATCAGCCTCACGGCACCGGCCTGCACGGCCGCACAGCCCCGCGTCGCGACACCCTCCCGCCACTGATCCAGCGGCAGCAATGTATCGGCATCGACGATCTGGAAATATTCCACTTTCAGCAGCGGATCGCTGTCGATCCGCTCGGTAACGAACCTCTCGGTCTGGGCCACCGTCGCCGTACGCGAAAATTCGACACCCGCTTTCAGGGCCGCATAAATCTGCGGTGCCGCAGCACGGTGTTCCGCCGTCAACAGCGCATTGCGCGAACTGAGCGCCAGACCGTCCGCCCCCCGTACGATCGGGCACGGCACGATCTGAACCGGAATCTGCAACTGGCGTACCATGGCCCGGATCACCGCGATCTGCTGAAAATCCTTCTCGCCGAAATAAGCCTTATCGGGCTGCACGATCGCGAACAGGCGGCTCACCACCTGCGCCACACCGTTGAAATGGCCCGGACGGTGCGCGCCCTCCATCACCTTGTCGGTCTGTCCGAAATCGAACTGCCGCGTATCGGGCTCGGGATAGACATCCTCGACCGAAGGGGCATAAACGAAGTCGGCGCCGGCTGCCTCGAGCAGCTTCAGGTCGGCTTCCAGATTGCGCGGATAACTGCGCAAATCGGCCGGATCATTAAATTGCGTGGGATTGACGAAGACGCTCACCACCACCCGACGGCACTCGCGGCGGCAGCGTTCGACCAACGAAACGTGCCCCTCGTGCAGCGCGCCCATCGTAGGAACGAAGCCGGTGAGTACCTTTTCATTACCCAAGGCGGCGGAGAGTTCGGCACCCCTGTTGAAAACCTGCATCGGATCGATCGCTTTAGTTTTTAATAGCCCCCGAAAGGGTTCCGCAAAGGTAGAAATTAGATTTAGATTTATCCAACATTTTTCGCCCAAAAATAATACCTTTGTGAACAACCGAACCTGTGAATCCGATGAAAAATACCGTTATTCTGACCATGATGATAACCCTCGCGGCAGGCATGAACGCCTGCAAAACCAAGCCCCGGGCCGAAGAGAAGTTCAACTGGGTAGTGGACCGTTTCGACGACATCAAAGTGCTGCGCTACCAGGTACCGGGCTTCGACACCCTCTCGTTGGAGGAGAAAAAGCTGATCTATTACCTGAACCAAGCCGCACTCTGCGGACGCGATATCTTTTTCGACCAAAACGGCCGCTACAACCTGCGCATCCGCCGCACGCTCGAAGCGATCGAGCAAGGATACACGGGCGACCGCACGAGCGAGGATTTCGGGAAATTCGAAAAATACCTGAAGAAAGTGTGGTTCGCCAACGGCATACACCACCACTATTCGCTCGACAAGTTCCTGCCCGAATTTTCCGAAAGCTACTTCGATGAACTGGTCGCCGGCACACCCGCCGAATATTTTCCGCAGGACTTCACACCGTCCGTTGCGGCCGTCGTGGCCGAGATCAAGCCGGTGATGTTCGACCCGGAGCTCTTCCCCAAACGGACGAACCAGGCTGCCGGAGAGGATATGATCGCCACCTCGGCCAACAACTATTACGAAGGCGTGACGCAAAAAGAGGTGGAAGCCTATTATGGCAAACTGATCGACCACCGCGACAGCACCCCCATTTCATACGGCCTGAACAGCAAGCTGGTCAAAGAGGACGGCAAGCTGGTGGAAAAAGTGTGGAAAGTGGACGGCATGTACTCGTCCGCGATCGAGAAGATCGTTTACTGGCTCGAGCAGGCCTCCGGAGTGGCTAAAGGAGCACAGAAACGGACGATCGACGAGCTGATCGGCTATTACCGTTCGGGCGACCTTTCGCAATTCGACACCTATAGTATCTCCTGGGTGCAGGACACCCTCTCGAAAGTCGATTTCGTCAACGGCTTCATCGAAACGTACGGAGACCCGCTGGGCTACCGCGCCTCGTGGGAAAGCCTCGTGAACTTCCGCGACGAGGAGGCGACGCGACGCACCGAAACGATCAGCGCCGAGGCGCAATGGTTCGAGGACCACTCGCCGATCGACCCGAAATACCGCAAAGAGAAGGTGAAGGGCGTATCCGCGAAGGTCATCACCGCCACGATGCTCGGCGGCGATTGCTTCCCGGCTACCCCGATCGGCATCAACCTGCCCAATGCCGACTGGATCCGCAAAGACTACGGTTCCAAATCGGTGACGATCCAGAACATTACGCACGCTTACACCGAGGCGGCCAAAGGCAACGGCTTCCTCGAAGAGTTCATCCCCGACCCGGCCGACATCGAGCTCCAGAAAAAATACGGTTCGCTGGGCGACGATCTGCATACCGACCTGCACGAATGCCTCGGCCACGGTTCGGGCCAGCTGGCTCCGGGCGTGAAGACCGATGCACTGAAAAATTACGGCTCGACGCTCGAAGAGGCCCGCGCAGACCTTTTCGCCCTCTACTACCTCGGCGACCCGAAGCTGGCCGAGCTCGGACTCGTCCCGTCGTTCGACGTAGCCAAGGCACAGTATTTGCGTTATATCCTCAACGGTATAATGACGCAACTGGCCCGCATCCAACCGGGCAAGGACGTCGAAGAAGCGCATATGCGCAACCGGATGCTGATCGCGATGTGGTGCTATGAAAAAGGGCAGCAGGGCGGCGGCGAAGCCGTCATCAAAAAGGTGGAGCGCGACGGCAAGACCTACATCGAGATTACCGACTACGAAAAGTTGCGCGGCCTGTTCGGCGATATGTTGCATGAAATCCAGCGCATCAAGAGCGAAGGCGACTATGCCGCCGGCAAGGCGCTCGTCGAGAATTACGGCGTGAAAGTGGATCAAAAACTGCACGACGAAGTACTCGCACGCTACGGGAAACTGCATATCGAACCGTTCAGCGGATTCGTCAATCCGGTCTACAAACCGGTTATGGAGAACGGCGAGATCGTCGACGTCACGGTCGAATACACCGAAGACTATCCGGACCAGATGATGCGCTATTCGAAAAACTATTCGTTCCTGCCGTCGGTGAATTAACGGTTCGCATCGTACCGGCAGCGGCACCCGGCGTAAACGAAAAATGTCAGGGACAGTGGTTTCGCCCGGGCCTCCCGAAAACGGGGAGAACATAAGGGTATAACCGCGCTTTATCGCAGATTACCATTTCTGATAAACGCGGCGGCCTGCGGGTCGCTATCTTCGCTGCCGGAAACAGACGGACAAATCGTTTAATCAAAATAACAGAACCAACATGAAATTCCTGACCGAAGAAAAACTGACCATCGTGGGCGCCGCCGGCATGATCGGTTCGAACATGGCGCAGACCGCAATGATGATGCGCCTCACCCCGAACATCTGTCTCTACGACCCGTTCGCACCGGCCCTCGAAGGCGTCGCCGAAGAGCTGTTCCACTGCGGCTTCGAAAATGTGAACCTCACCTTCACCTCGGATATCGCAGAAGCGTTCAAGGATGCGAAATACATCGTCTCGTCGGGCGGTGCGGCCCGCAAGGCCGGCATGACGCGCGAAGACCTGCTCAAGGGCAATGCACAGATCGCAGAGCAGCTCGGCAAGGACATCAAAACCTACTGCCCCGACGTAAAGCATGTGGTGGTGATCTTCAACCCGGCCGACATCACAGGCCTTATTACGCTGCTCTATTCGGGCCTCAAGCCGACGCAGGTTTCGACGCTCGCGGCACTCGACAGCACGCGCCTGAGAAGCGAGCTGGCCAAATATTTCAGCATGCCCGCCTCGGAAATCAAGAACTGCCGTACCTATGGAGGCCACGGGGAACAGATGGCCGTCTTCGCCTCGACGACCGAACTCCACGGCAAGAAACTCTCCGAGCTGATCGGTACGCAGATTCCCGCCGGCGACTGGGAAGCGCTGCGCCAGCGGGTGATACAGGGCGGCAAGCATATCATCGACCTGCGCGGCCGCTCGTCGTTCCAGAGCCCGGCCTACCTCTCGATCGAAATGATCGCAGCAGCCATGGGCGGAGAGGCGTTCCGCTGGCCTGCCGGAGTTTATGTCCACTCCGAAGGGTTCAACCACATCATGATGGCCATGGAGACTTCGATCACCAAAGACGGCGTACATTACAACGCTGTCAAAGGCTCGGCAGAGGAGATGAAAACACTCGAGGAGAGCTACAAACACCTCTGCCAGTTGCGCGACGAAGTGATCGCAATGGGCGTACTGCCCCCCGTCAAGGAGTGGCATGCGCTGAACCCGAATATCGACTAACGCGGCATCCGGCCCTGGTTCTGTCCAAGACAGGAACGCAAACGAAGTTCGGATACGGAACAGACCGGCCTACACCCTGTTCCTGAAGCACGGCAACACCGTGCAACAGCTTAAAACGTACAACCGGAACAAAATGAGGAGGGAAATCGTAATGATTTCCCTCCTCGTTTCATTTGCATCTATCCGCAGAACTGCCGCGCCCCAGAGCGGAGCACTTCCGGAACCGACGATATTGCCGCGGCTATTGTTTTGCCGCCGATGCGGTTTCCTGCTGCGGATTCTTTACATACTTGTCGAGCCAGCCGAAAAATTCGCGCTGCCAAACCAGCGAGTTCTGCGGTTTGAACACCTGGTGCGCCTCGTTTTCGAATGCGACGAGCCGCGCCGGGACACCCATCAATTGCGCAGCCGTATACGCCTGCAGATTTTCGGTGTACGGAATCCGGAAATCGTTGAGCCCGGAGAAGATCAGTATCGGCGTGTCCCAGTTCTTCACGAACTTGTGCGGAGAGTTGGCATACGAACGTTTCGCCACCGGACTGTCGCTCCAGTACGAACCGCCGAGGTCGTTGTTCGGGAACCACAGTTCCTCGGTACCGCAATACATGCTTTCGAAGTTGAACATGCCGCAGTGCGCGATGAACGCTTTGAAACGTTTCTGGTGGTTGCCGGCCAGGAAGTAGACCGAATAGCCGCCGTAGCTGGCGCCCACGCAGCCCATCCGGGTCTCGTCGGCCCACGGTTCGCGCGCCACGTCGTCGATCGCGCTGAGGTAATCGCGAATGTTCTGGCCGCTGTAATCACCCGAGATCTGGTCGAGCCACTCCTGCCCGAACGACGGCAGCCCGCGCCGGTTCGGCGCCACGACGATATAGCCCTGCGCAGCCATCAGCTGGAAATTCCAGCGGAAACTCCAGCGCTGGCTCACGACACTCTGCGGACCGCCCTGGCAGTAAAGCAGCACAGGATAGGTTTTGGTCGAATCGAAATCGGGGGGCAGGATTACCCACGTCAGCATCTGTTTGCCGTCGGTGGTCTTGACCCAGCGCTCGCGCACTTCGCCCATCCGGATATTGTCGTAAATCTCCTTGTTCGTATTGGTCAGCTGTGAAAGCATACCGTCGGTCAGGTTCACGGCGAACAGTTCGGAAGGCGTGCTGAGTGTCGTCAGTTCGGCCACGAGTTTGCCCCCGCCCATCGTAAAGGCGTTCAGGTCGTGCGCGCCGCTGGTGACCACCTCCACCTGCGAACCGTCGGTCCCCACTTTGCAAAGCTGGTAGGTCGCACGGATCGGCGAGAGGAACCAAAGCTTGTCGTTGCCGTCCCAGGTCACATTGCCCGCATTGTAATCGAAATCCTTTGTCAGATACTTCTTCTCGCCCGTGGCGAGCACGGCGATGAACAGGCGGTCTTTGTCCGACTCGTTACCGTCGCGCTCCATGCTGGTAAAAGCCACCATGCTGTCATCCGGGGAAAAGCGGGGATATTTGTCGTAACCCATCATCCCTTCCGTGATATTGACGGTCGTCCCTGCAGTAAGATCGTAAATATAAATGTCGGAATTGGTGCTGAGCGCGTACTGCTTGCCCTTCATCTTCTTGCAGGTGTAGGCCAGTTGGGTGCCCGCGTTGTTCCACGCGATCTCGGCCGCATCGAAATAGGGCGCCATCGGCGCATCCCACGGCTCGCCCGGCATGATGTCCACCCCCTCGGCCACCCGGCCGTCTTTCATCTCGGCAACGAACAGGTGCAGGTAACTGCCGTCGTCCCAGTAATCCCAGTGACGCGCCATCAGGTCGTCGTAGATCAGCGCCTTCGAGTCGGGCAGGTCGGGGAAGACCTCCGACGACTTGCGTTTTTCGACCTGGACACGCTTGATGTAATACACTTTGTCGCCTTTGGGCGAAAGGCCGTACCCTTCGATACCGCCCTCGATGGCCGAAAGCTGGCGCAGGTCGCTGCCGTCGGGAGCGGCGCTCCACAGCTGCGCCTCGCCGCTTCGCGTCGAAAGGAAGTAGATGCGGCTGCCGTCGTCGCCCCATTGGATCGACGACTCTTTGCCCGCACCGTCGGTGATCTGCACGGCTTCCCCGCCGGCGGTCGGCACCGACCAGATGTGCGTACTGCTCTTATCGTCTTTCATGCTGTAATCGCTCACCGTATAGAGGACGGTTTCGCCGTCGGGCGACACCACGGAACCGCCCACGCGCCCCATCTTCCACATCACTTCGGGAGTAAGGATACCGGCGCTCTTTTCGGCTTCGGTCAACGAGTTGTCAATCTTCATCGGGGCTGATTTTTTGCCTGCGCCGTCGCCGCACGCGACCGTAAGCGCCGCAACGGCTCCCGCCAGCAGCAGGGTTGTCGTTTTCTTCATCTGTTATGAGGTTTTATTCGGTTCGGTTATGTTTCGTACCCCTTAAACGCAACCTTCAAAAGCTCTATTGCCTTTATAGCAACGAAAAGGATCGCATAGGGAGTAAAAAAGGAACGTTCTTTCGGTATCTCCGTCCGGCTGTTCCCATCACCGAACATGCGGTCTGAGGACCGTGTCCGGTTTTATTTCACGTATCCGGCGGCAGTCAATACGTCCCGGATCGTGAAATAGGTGTTCTCCAGTTTCGGAGCCAGTTCCGCCTGCGGCACCCATACCGCTTCGGTAATTCCCTCGACCGTCTGCGGCTGCGGACGCTGCGAACCGCCGTAACGCATGCGGTACCACGACGTACGCTTGAGCACCCACTCGCCATGCATCCGGTAACAATGGTAGGTGTGCGCAACGAAAGCCCCGAGCTGCAGGCCCGACAGGCCGCACTCCTCGCCCACCTCGCGCACGGCGCAATCCTCGATCCGTTCGCCCGGTTCGAGTTTGCCTTTGGGCAGGTCCCAACGTCCGTTACGAAAGATCAGCAGCAGGTTACCCTGCGGATCGGCCGTCACGCCGCCGCCCGCCTCGATAAAGCGCTGCGAGGCGCGGAAATCAGCGAAAACTTGTTCGATATCGTCCGAAACCACCGCAAGGCGTTTGCTATTCTGAACTTTTTGCAACAACTTTGTCACTGAAAGCGGCTCACCCGCAGCGGGCCGGAAGGTGACGAACGAAGGATCCCCAACCGGCCGTACCGAGAAAACCACAACGTTGTCTTCGATATAAACTTTATACATAGCACGAAAATGAACGATTCCGCCAAACAGATCGCCGGAAGCCTGTTGCAAATTAAGGCAATTAAATTAAATCCGACAAATCATTTTACGTGGGCCTCAGGCTGGTACTCGCCGATCTACTGCGACAACCGCAAGATACTCTCCTACCCCGCCGTGCGCAAACAGGTATACGAGGCATTCGCCGCGCTGATCGCCGAAAAATACCCGCAGGCCGAGGTACTGGCCGGCGTCGCGACCGGAGCGATCGCCCACGGGGCGCTGGTAGCCGAGAAGATGGGCAAACCTTTTATCTATGTGCGCAGCGCACCCAAATCGCACGGCCTGACCAATCAGGTCGAAGGCGAGGTGAAGCCCGGTGCGAAGGTAGTCGTGATCGAGGACCTCGTCTCGACCGGGGGCAGCAGCCTTAGCGCCGTCGAAGCGTTACAGAAAGCCGGCTGCGAAGTGCTCGGCATGGTGGCGATTTTCACTTACGGCTTCCCCGCCGCCGAGAAGAATTTCGCCGAGGCGGGCGTGCGGCTCGATACGCTGAGCAACTACAACACGATGATCGAAATGGCCATCGAACAAGGTTATGTACACGCCGACGAGCTGGAAACACTCAAAGAGTGGAGGCGCGATCCGGCTTCGTGGAAAAAATAATCCGCATCCCGCAGCCGTTTGTCCGTTGTCCGGTCCGTTTTGCGCAGTAGCACGGTCCCGGTACCAACTTACTTAACTTTACCCCAAACAATGGAAAGATACGAAAGCAAACACGTACAAATCCTGCATCCCGCCCGGGCGGTATACGGCGTGTTGGCCGATTTCAACCACCTGACGCCCGTGGTGGGCGACAAGGTCGAAGGATGGTGCGCCACCGAGAACACCTGCTCGTTCAAGGTGCAGGGATTTACGGTCAACCTGCAGATGATCGAGAAGGTCGAGCACAAACTGATCAAGGTGACAGGCGCCGACGGCTCGCCGATGGACTTTACCTTTTGGCTCCAGCTGGTGAGTGCGGCCGAAACCGATACGCGCATGCGAATCGTACTCGACGTCGAGCTGCCGATGATGATGAAAATGATGGTCGGCAAAAAACTGGCGGGCGCCGTAGACCAGATTGCCGAAAAGATCGCCGAAGGGTTCAACAGTTTCCCTGCGGGCACAACGATACCGAAATAAAACTCATTTCAGGATAATCCCGTCCACAGTTACCGCGACCAAGCGGCCGGACGGGGCCGGATGTAGCCAAACGCGCCTGAATAGAAGCGGACTTCGGAAGATCGGCCCCAGCTGGATCCGACGGCGGGCCGCGCGCTCAGCTACCGGACAAAAACAGGCGGGTACGGGAAATCTCCGCTGCGTCGCATTCCCTACCGCCGCAAACACGATAAAACCATGATCAACATCTTCGTAACGATCAACGTAACGGCCGACAAACGCGCCAAAGTGCTGGAACTGCTCGCCGAACTGACGGCGGCCTCTCAAAAAGAGAACGGCAACCTCCGCTACCAGTATTACCTGCACCCGACCGACCCGGCCCAGATCGTAATCTGCGAACGGTGGGAAAACGCCGCCGTACTGGCTGCGCACGAAGCGACCAAACACTTCACCACACTGCTGCCGCAAATCGGCGACCTGGCCTCGTCGGTCGATATCGACAAGTTTTAATTCCCGAACCGCTTTAGCGCTGCCAACATACACGAATACCGACTCGTTCCCGGACGGAGGGGAGATTATCCCAGCGAGAACTTTTTTAAGTACAAAGCACTTTGAAAGTGGATTCCATACCTTTACGGAAATTCTACACAAAGAAATCCGGCAATGAACTGTTGGTCGACGTCATCGGGTTGGAAGAGATACGGGAAGGCGTCAGACGGAGTCCTGTCCACCGATTTAATTTTTATAGCATTATCCTGATAACAGCAGGCGACGGGGAAGTCGCCATCAATGATTGCAGTTGCCACCTCGGAACCAATCATATTATCTGTGCAATTCCCGGAGAGGTTTGGCATTGGCATTCGCATACCAACCTGAACGGTTATTTTCTTTTATTCGAAGAGAAATTCCTTCTTTCATTTTTTAATGACCGCGCTTTCCTGCGCAATTTTCGCTACTTACAAGCGGAAAGAAGTTCCCCATTTCTCAAACTGCCGAATGAACTGTTCAACCGCGTCAAACGACTACTTGCGGAAATGAAAACTGAAATTAACGATCATAGCGAACAGGATCACCATATTTTGAGGGCCATGCTCTATGAAACGCTGATGTTGCTGAATCGTGCCTGCCCCGCCGGAGAATCGGACAACAGGAAAGACAACATAAAAATCATCCGGTATATCGATCCGTTCGTACGTATGGTAGACGCTGAATGCACATTCCATCGCAATACCCAGTACTACGCAGACAAGCTATGTATTTCTTCCAATTATCTGAACAAGATCGTCCATGGGATTTTGGGTTCGAGCGCTAAATCTTTCATTCTGACTAAAGTGATCCACGAAGCCGAACGACTGCTGGATTATACGACTCTTTCCGAAGCCGAAATCGCCAACCGGCTGCATTTCGATAACTCCTCCTATTTCATCCGTTTATTCCGGAAACACACAGGAAGCACTCCGGGCCAATATCGCAAACGCGTAAAGCCATAATCATTCCCGAAAAATGACATTCCCAACACTCTTTGTCATATGCCACACTAAACAGTATCTCCTATTTTTGTGCCAGACAGGTAATCTGAAAGTGACCGGCTCGGTTATGCCCTTTCTGGACTGACCGGTGGATTCCATTATGGTTGGATGTCAACTATTCATCTCTAATCAAAAAAGGTATTTATGCATAATATTCAACATAAAGTCGTGTTAGTCGCCGTTATCTTGCTGACATATTGCTCCCTGATGGGATACTCTCCCCAACAATTTTCATATAACCGGGACTACTTGACCTTAGGGGTTAACGGAACCCGGTTGACGAGGATCGACAGTCTGCTCAAACACTATATTGAGGAAAAAGGGCTACCGCATGCGGTCACTTTCGTGGCGCGCAAAGGCGAGATAATCCACCATGCTGCATGGGGATGGAGAGTACCTGAAGATAGTATCTATTTGAAAAAGAATGACATTTTTCAAATGGCTTCACTCACTAAACCCGTCATCACAGTAGCCCTAATGACACTTTATGAACAGGGGAAATTCCAACTGGAGGATCCGGTTTCGGCATACATCCCTGAAACCAGCGACAGAATATTGGTGAAATGGAAGAACAGGAAAAATTTCAGTACCCGGGAAGCGACCACATCACTCACCATCTCTCACCTGCTCTCCCACACGGGCGGTCTAGTCGGATGGCCGGCGACACCCGGTCAAGTCGTACCGGTTTATAAAAGCCGGGAAGAATATATCCGGGATCAATTGCAGGCTCCGTTGAAATATGATCCGGGAACAAACTGGAACTATGAGAATATTTCAATGGAAGTGGCGGCTTACCTGATCGAACATTTTTCTGGACAACCGCTAGAGCAGTACCTTTCAAAAACGATCCTGGAACCTTTAGGAATGACTCAAACTGCTTTTTTCCTTGATCCCGCCGATCAACAACGGCTTCCCGTTGTATATGAAAAAAAAGAGGGGAAAATTATCCCGCGGAACAATCAATACCCTCTCAATCTTTTCAGCCAAGATCACCGGTACATTCCGGAAGCAACCGGTCTGAACGGTCCAATTGAGGATTATGCCCGATTTTGTCAGATGATCCTCAACGGCGGAACATTCAACGGTCATCGCATTCTGGGACGCAAAACAATCGAACTCATGTCCCAAAACCAGATACCCGAAGGAGCGGATGTCCCGCAATACTCCTTGTTCGGCCTCGGATTCGAAATCAGTCCCGGCAACCGGATTTTTGCCAATTCGAAAATACTGATGCCTCCAATGGTTTCTGAAGGATCCCTTTTTTGGCTCGGTTGGCTAGGGACCTATTTTTTGATCGACCCGAAAGAAGATCTGATTATTCTGCTTTTCATGAATCACAGAATAGAGGACCTTTTCGATCTGTGGAGCCGATATGTCAACACTGTTTACCAGTCACTCGAATAACAATTCTCTGGAGCAACACAAATGACAAAATCATCACAACGTCAAATACCCCGATTACAATTCATCCGATATCATTACCTGCAAAACGATTAATCAAAGTAGGTTGCACGTTTAAAGTGTCGTCTTGTTGACCCGCCAGGACCTTCGCAGTTGGTTTTCCAAGTTGATAGACAAAAACCGGGACCAGATACAAAGAAATCTGACAGCGCTGCCATCCAAAGAGCGGTTGCAGGTGCTGGAAAAGTTCATGCAATACACGATCCCTAAAATGCAAAATGCCGAGGCCAAACTAGACCTCGACAAACTACGGGATGAACAAATAGACCAAATAGTAAACGAATTGGCAGAGAACCTATGAAAATGACTACGGAATAGAAGCGCTACCTGCTGAAAATGTTGCAAGCCGGGGAACGCGAAGAAAGAGAACTAATGCATGTACCGGAGAGCAAAAACATTGGAGCAAACCACCGGATTATTTTTGAAAATTATCGGGATGCATTCCAGTCTAAAGAAAGCTAGTATCTGTGAAAATGCAAATTGAAAATTCCACACCCCTGTCTATCGAGAAGCTGGTTATTGCGCTTTACGCCAAGGGATGAGGGTTTCGGATGTCGAGGATGAACTTCGTGAGATTTACGAGATCAACCTGTCAGGTTCGGCTATCTCTATCATCACGAACAAAGTTACCCATGCTGCCGCCGACTGGCAGAACCGTCCTCTGGAGAGCCCTTACATGGTTGTCTGAATGAACGGTATCTTATGTCAGGGAGCCGGGTAAGGTCATAAACAAGACCGTCCACCTGTGTATTGAGCTTAATGCGATGGGATACAAGGAAGTACTGGGGATGTGGGTCGGCAAGACGGAGTCCTCGTCGTTCTGGATGAGTACCCTGACCGATTTGAAGGCCCGTGGCATGGAAGATATCCTGATAACCGTTTCGATAACCTGAACGGCTTTGCCGATACCATCCGCGCCGTCTTTCCTCAGTCGACCACCCAGATTGCGTTGTGCATCAGATCCGCAACTCTTGTAAATATGTTGTCTCCGAAGGACATGAAGGTTTTCACGATCGATATGAAAGAGATTTATACTTCGGCCAATCGCGAACAGGCTATGACAGCATTGGTTCACTTCGAGCAAGTGTGGAGCTCGAAATATCGCCATGCCGTGCAGAGTTGGCACCACACAGGGACGAACTGACCGCTTTCTTCGAATTCCCTGTGGAAATAAGAAAGATCATCTATACGACCAATATCATCGAGAACCTGAACGATAAGCTCTGAAAATATACCAAATCAAAACTTTCGTTCTCCAAGGACGATGCCGTCCGGAAGTTCGTTTGGCTGGCCTCGCAGGAGATCGAAAAGAAATGAACAGCCCCGATCCACAACTGAGGTGTGATGATGAACCAATTTATCCGTATATTTGAAAACAGAATCGGGATTTAGACATCAACTAAATCCCGACCCAAGTTACCGTTTACACAAAATCTTAGACAGTCCCATAAATAAACGTAATAATCATAGTGTAGATACGGCCACATACACCTGCATATCCAACGTATCAAACAAGACTTTCGTTTATCTGAAGATAAGCGATTAAGCAATCTGACGAGTTATTTCCTCGTATACGCGAATCACGTTTTTAACATCGAATTCTCGTTCTGCCTTTTCCCGGCTAAAATGGCCCATTTTTATGCGCTGATAATTTTCCATACTTATAATTGTTTCCATGGCTTCAACTAGTGCAGAAATATTTCGCGGCGGAATAACAAAACCGTTTATTCCATTATCAACCGTTTCTTTGCAACCGGGAATGTTCGTCGTGATAATCGGTTTGCCCATGGCCAAAGCCTCCATCAATACACGGGAAAGTCCTTCGTTATAATAAGATGGCAGAACGATACAATCGGCCTCGCGTATCTTATCGATCACATTATTCGTATATCCCAAATATGAGATTATTCCTTCTATGCTGTCCCGCTTTACCTCTTGTTCTGGAACATGATTGGGATATTCAGGATCGATGTTACCTAAAAGTTGGAAAACGATGTGCTGATGCCGACAGCCGACTATGCGTGCAGCCTCGGCATATTCTCGATATCCTTTATCGTAAAGGATACGGGCTATCATTAAAAAGACGGTTTTCACTCTATTTAGTTTTTAAAACGTTCAAGATTAACTCCTTCTCCACCTGTAAGAAGAATTATTTTTTCAGGGGCGACGATTTTTCGGTTGATCAAAAAATCTTTATTATAGGTGTTGAGTACCAGGACCTGATCCGCATATCTCAACGCAATTCGGTAGAGAGTTCGGGCGATCCAGTTTCCGATACCGCCTTTGCTAAACGCGTATCCCAGCCCAGCTATCATAGCCGTTGAATGTATTTTACAGACCCGTGCGGCTAAAGTTCCGTATATATTCGGCTTTATAGTATAGTGGAATATATAATTGGGTTTCTCGTGTGCATATATTTTTCTTAATGCATTGAAATAGAGTATGTCATACCAAGGATTTGTACCCGATCTCTTTAATGTTACGGGAATTATCCTGATGTTCGGGTAATCAAACTGACAGGATTTCGTATTTATTGGCGCAACTAGTATCACTTCATTTCCTTGCGATGCATAATGATTGATAATGTCGATTCGGAAATTGATCAATTCGCGCAAACTATTATCGCAAAAAAGAATTTTTTTAAGATTCATTTTATTATGGTTCGGTAAGACATTGTGACTATTGTCGACCTTTCAAAACCGTGCTTACATTGATTGAGACCTATTTGTGTTTCATAGTGGGTTGACTGATCGGTCGGTTCATACAGATGCGATCTTTGATAGAAAGTAACATTCCCGGTAACCAGCAACATGAAGCCCATTTACCCACGTGGCGAAACTTTGCTCGCAACGAAATCGGATAATACGGAGAATAACGCCAGTAATTTAGAGCCATTCTTATTTTGTATCTGATTGATGATGAAAAATTTATTATCTCAGAATAATATAAGGCAGTTCCTTGTGGATTCTGGATACGATCGCGTGTCCAGTAAGCTCCCATGCCATCAGGAGCATAGTCGGCGATATAAAAACATTTATTAATATACAGAGCCTTGTAATTTTGCGCTATTCGATTAAATATGACGGCGATGGGTAATGATTTTTCCTTTGGAAATACAGGATAAAGGTACTGTTTGATAATATTTGTACGAATCACTTCAGCTCGGTCGCCTTGTATTCCCAATTCGGAACGATACGAAAGAAAATCTGACACTATTTCATTATACGGGTTTTGCATCCCGACCGTTTCTCCATTTTCAAAACATCGATTACCTACAATACCGCAAAAGGTCGGATCGTTACGAATCTCTTGCCAACGTTCCAGAATGTATCCGATGGCATCGTTAGGAAGATAATCGTCACTATCGACCATGAAAAACAATTCACTGTGAGCTTCTTCTATTCCGCGGTTCATTGCTACATGTTGTCCTGCGTTATTCTGATAGAAATAGCGAATCTCGATGGGCGAAATGGCGCACAATGCATGAATCAATTTCTGGGTATTATCCCGACTACCATCGTCTACAATCAACCATTCGAAGTCTTGACAGCTTTGGCACACAAGACTATCGTGTAAGCGCTGCAAAGTATGCGCACGGTTATAAGCCGGCGTGAAAACAGTTAGTGATTTCATGTTAACAACCATTAAGAAATATATTCAAGAAACAGGCCTTGGTAGATTTAACGATTCGTTAGTTCGGCTACCAGCATGGCTGCAATTGCTTCGATATATCTAGGTGCAGAATAGTAGGAATCAAAAATACGTTGGTAATCTGTGCGAATTTTGGTTGGATCGATATTTTTCCTCTCAAATTCTACAATCGCTGTCGCATTACTAACTGTCTGATCCACTTGGGGAAGTCGAATGCAATACTCGGTATTCATCGCCAAAGCCTGAAAAGCCTGAATTGCATTAGTACATATAGGAATGATCCCTGCAGCCAAATAGGAATTGAATTTAGTTGGTGTAGCCACATTATTTACAATATGTTCTTTGCGCAATAAGAAACCATATTTATATTTTTCCAATTCTTTATTCAATTGAGTTCGTTTCACATAACTGATTGAATAATTTTGGATTCCGTGCCTCTTCGCCAACTTTCGGACTCTTTCGCCATCACGAACTAACAAGGTCAGATGCGTTCCAGCAAGCGCTTCCTCCACTTTTTTGTATAACTGGATCGTCTCTTCCAAACATTGCCAAGCATCCGTACCACCTGCATAGACAAACGTTGGTTTTTCGTATTTTCCAGAATATTCGAATGCCATCATGTCTAATTGCAGATTAAAGCAAGGCATGATAAACTCCTTACCTGGTCGATACTTGTATTTGTTTATATAATGATTGCGCATTGCTTCGGAAACGAAAAACACACGCCATGCATGTCGCAGAGCGAACCGTTCCAAAGCTGACCAACCGTAACTGCGTAGGCGTACACGGAACGAATCTCCAAGTGTCATCCGCACTTCTTCGGGTATAATACCCTGAAACCAACAAATTATTTTGCGGCGTGGATTGCGTAACCACACCTCCATAAAAGCCCGGGCATTGATAACGACTATTGTATTGCTTCGGCTTATTTCCTTGATATTGTGAGAAAAATATACATGTTCGCCGGTTTTCCGGATTGCTTCTGCAATGATTTCCAGATAATAAGAAGTTGCATCGCTCAACTCCCAATCATATGTGTAGATGCAGTACATCAGCCAGCGTTGTTATAATGGTTTCACATGCATGCCCATCTCCGTAGGGATTTCGCAATTGACTCATTTGGGCATATAGTTTTGAATCGTCAAGGAGTTTAACTGTTTCTGACACGATCCGCTTCTTGTCTGTGCCTACCAGAACGACAGTGCCTGCCTCCACGGCTTCAGGACGTTCGGTCGTATTACGTGTTACCAATACCGGTTTACCGAGACTAGGGGCTTCTTCCTGAATACCTCCACTGTCAGTAATAATAATTTTGGCATGCGCCATTAACCAAATAAAAGCCGGATAACTCTGAGGTGCGATTAGTGTAATCCGTTCATGATTTGATAATAATCGAGTTACAGGCTCTTGCACGTTGGGATTCAAGTGCACGGGATATACCACCTGCACGTTTTCACGATATCTTGCAATCTCGCACAGTGCCTCGCAAATATGCATCAAACCATCGCCGAAATTCTCTCGTCGGTGCCCTGTAACTAATACTATCTCCCTGCCGATAGGGATTGAAGTCTCCAAGATTCGGATTTCATCGTTGTTGTATCCCGGATGGTTAATTTTCTTCAGTCCTAGCTGCAGGGCGTCGATTACGCTATTCCCCGTCACCCGTATAGCTTTGGGGTCGATATTCTCGCGCAATAGGTTCTGTCGGGCTCTATCGGTGGGGGCAAAATGTAGATCGGCAATCTGAGCCGTTAACCGCCGATTGATCTCTTCCGGATATGGTTCCTCTTTATTCCAGGTACGAAGTCCGGCTTCAACATGCCCTACCGGTACTCCTGCGTAAAATGCAGCTAGCGCAGTTGCCATAGATGTCGTGGTGTCGCCGTGTACCAGAACCATATCGGGATGCAGTTCTTCCATTATGGGGCTTAACTTTGTAAGGATATCGGCCGTGAGCGTACTCAAAGTCTGACCGGCCCGCATCAGATTTAAATCATAGTCCGGTTCGATATCGAAAAATCCGAGTACTTGATCCAACATCTGGCGATGCTGCGCAGTCACGCAGACATATATATCTACAGCTTCGGAATATTCGCGCAATCTACTAATTAGAGGTGCCATTTTGATCGCCTCGGGACGAGTTCCGAAAACGATTAACAGTCTTTTCATCGTTTGAGTTTTTTTAAAGAACGGACATAAAGGAAATAGAGCCCGTCATATAGATTTTTATAAAGGAAAAACCATGGGAAAACACAAGCTTGCCAAACAACATACCTCCTGTATGCTCCGTGGCTAGGGAAATGCCATGGTGTCGCTACCAAAGCTTCATAATAAAATTTGCGAAATGTCCATGCCACAAAACAGGCATTCCGACTCCACGGTTTGTCGATGAAATGGAGAATAACCGGTGCATGCTCTTTCCGGTACTGTCGAAACTCTCGGATTGACTCCTGTTTGGCCTGCCATAATTTAAAAGGACTCCGGATGTGTTTGAACGGTAATACAAAATTGTAATTCTTAGGCAATGCCAGACACTTATCATTCTGGCTAAAGCAGATATTCAATACGTCTTGATCATTAAACAGGAAATTACCTTTTTTACTGTTGGCTATTTCGAACAATTTATTTTCTATTTGTAAATCGCGCCATTGCCAAAGATCGATCAATAACATTCCTGCATTGAAATAGGGCGAACCGATTGCCATATCCGTACTATCCGCCAATGCAGGATAGACCAGGACATCGTGATAAGCTCCAACGACCTTTCCTCGGAGGTTTGAGTGATACACTTCGCCGATATCGCCGACGACCACCATATCGCAGTCTAGATACAGTACACGCTTCACTTCAGGCGGCAACATTTTGCCGATTAACAGGCGATACCAAACCTCTACAGAATAAAAATTGTAATTGAAGCCATCAAACAAGTGAGGATTAACCTCGATAAAACAGAGTTCGAAATCACGTATTTCCCGTAATAGTTTGATTTTTTCTTGGCTTTTGGGAGAGAGTCCGGAACACAACACGTAAAAACTTAACGGTTGGTCGGTCTGGCGGAGAATGGACGTGATCAGCACTCCCAAATATTTGCTGTACTTATCATCGCAAGCTGCACATATATGAACCATAATTCGATTTTTAATTTCTCACTTTTCTGATCCTATTTGTTTCCCTGTACTTTCTTCCTCCTCGGAGTCAAAAATCAACAGTCGATAAAAAGGGGTTATTCCACCCTTCTGTTCTTTTTTGCATAAGAGCTCGTTATTACGGACTAGTTCTGCCGAAACGGTCGGCTGTTCCAATACCATGCGAATTGTCTTGGCGAAATCCTCCGGGGACAACGGCACAAGCAAAGCTCCGGGGTATTCCCGGAAAATCTCCTGAAACGGAGGGATATCAGATACGACCATCGGTTTGGCAAAGCAAGCTGCTTCTCGGGTGGCGATGGGCTTACCTTCCCAACGGGAAGGTTGGAAATATAGAGTGCAAGCCTTCATGTACCGGTATGGATTGCTATCAATACCAAGAAAAATCACTCGATTCTGTAAACCGTAATGTATGGTTTTACGTTTGAGCTTTTTTTGCTGTGAACCGGTTCCTAAAATGAACCATTGGCAAGACACACCTTGTTGATTGAGTAATTTTATAGCTTCCAGCCCGATATCATATCCCTTTTGTCGCTCAATACGTCCGACGGTTAGAATGACTGGCATATCGCCTGTAAACCAGATAGAATTGAGATTATCCGGCAAAAAAGAACCCTGCTGCTGAATCCATTGTACCGGCAAAATATTCTCAAAAAAGCAGACCTTATTTGCAAATTGCGGGAATTGTGCTCGGAATACATCCATCGATTCTTGTGATACCACGACGATTCTGTCGCATCGTTGATAAAACCCTACATCGAATCTCGGATTTAGGCGAGCCTGTATATAATTAATATGCAGGAAAGCTATCTTACGGGTAGCATTCACGAAATCGGCCATATAATAAGTCGCATATTCTTCTAGAAAAGCAATGCAGACATCGTAGCATTTATTGGACGGCACGATACGTCGCGACAGGAAAGCCCAAATACAGCGCTCTATCCTGAATATGCCCATTCGCTTACAGATAGCTCGAAGTAATAATAAGATTGCCAGGTGTTTATACCCAATTTTAGCCAATCGCTTTTTCCCTTCTGGATAGCCCTTAGAGAATGCTCCAAGTAACGGTTCTTCCTCCAAAAGATTGACTGTTTCGGGTAATTGGGAAAGAAAAATTCCCGAATGATGGAATAATTTCAGATCGACCTCGTAACGATTGTAATCAATCAAAGATAGGATCGTAATTAGGGAGCGTTCGGCTCCGCCTCCACCCAAATCTGGCATTACAAACAATAAATTCATTTTAGCCGCCATACAACCAGTTCTTATAAGGAATATATGCCTCTTGCATCGAAGAAAGGAAATTGTACGTTCCGTACAAAAAAACTAACAATACGAATATGGTCATCCATATTTTATTAGTCGTCAGGCGGTACGACCGGATCAAGTACGGTATCAACACCAACTCTACGATTTTATAGCTTAATCCAGCACGTCCGGCAATCGCAGGGAAAGGAAAAAATGCAAATAACAGACAAAAATGGATAAAATAGAGATTGAGGAAATATCCTCCGTTAGGGTATTGCACAATAATGTCTTTCTGGGAATAAGCCAGCATCCACAACGCTATTTTCACCAGCATACTGACATTTATAAGATTTCCTGTTGTATTTTCTTCGGTGTAGAGCCTGATCTTATCACTCAGATAAGGAAACAGATAGTCGGCCATGAACGGCAATAGTTTGAGGCACAATGCTCCCAGTAACAACGAAACTATAAAAACGCCGCATGACCATCGGATTGAAAAAGCTGTTGTCGGGATCAGTAACGCTGGAAGAAAAAACACAGCCGAGTAATGGAACATCATCGCAACCACAACAAGCCATAAAGCTTTCCACCTTTTTTCTTTATACATAAACAGGGTGCTCAATAAACAAAAACCGGTCGATACTGCCTGCCGGTATTGTCCCATATCCTGCGTAAAAAACCATGGAGAAAGCAACAGAAAAAGCGACAGAAACGGATAGGGTGATATTTTACGGAATATGTATGCTTTGGGCAATAATGATAGAAAAGCCATTATTAGTACCACCCATCCGAAATTTACGAACAGTCGATTCAGCAGCACATGAGCAGGTTCGGTAAAAAAATCCCCTTGTTGAATGTAATAATGTATAGTTATATATTCATTGAAATCAACACCACAAGCTCTGAAACCGGCTATCAGAACCAATCCCGAAACACAAATACTCCAGAATGTTTGATATAAACACGTGTATACAGTGCGGAAATTGGCAAAAACATCAAGAAACGCCAAACAAAACAATATTGAAACGGTAATAATGTAAATTCCCATTTCCTAACTGAACATGGCTTTGTATACTTGATTGTAGAACAGCCGCTTAAAAATCCGAATACTGTTTTTTATGCCGAATATTTTGAGCGTTAAGAACACAAGTCGTTTTTTCCAGCCCAGTTCCGGAGTATAAAAAAAATACCATGAAATCATCTTCAAATAATGGACAGACCGATCAACACAGTCTTCCGCAGGTCTGAGTACAAGAAAACGGCAAGCTGTTATCACAACATTAGCCAAAAAAAAACGCAGGTAGTAACTTCCCAGCCCAGACATCCTGATTGTAACCATCATTTTGTCTGCCGCATCATATAAATCGTTAATGGTGTGTTTACTCACATTTTTAGTGATTGATTGGGCATTCTGTAGGTACTCATATGTACCTTCTGCTGTGATCCTCACTCTCCGTAGACGGGGCATTACCTCTGATAATAAATTGAGATCCTCAATATTTTTACCAACCGGATAGGTCAATCCACACAGTATTTTCCTCCGAAATATTTTATTACAACTCGAATAGTTCTTAGCCAAAATCAGTTGCTGCAAGTAAGCGAGATTGGAGTATATTCCTGGTTTGCCGATAAATGGCGTTTTTAACACATGGCCATCATGGTCGATCATCCGATAGCGGAACACCATCATATCCAACGAATCGTCTTCGATGAAACAGTGTTCCATCGTTGTGGAATAAGTATTCCGGGCAAGGTAATCATCACTGTCAACAAAAGTGATCAGTTCCCCGGAGGCCCGGATCATGCCTTCATTACGGGCGTCACTCAATCCTCCATTCGGTTTATCATATATTCGCACCTGAGCGTGACTACCATACCATTCTTTTAATAATGTCAAACTGTTATCAGTCGAACCGTCATTCACTACAATCAGTTCTTTATCTGACCACGGTTGAGCCAATACGGAATCGATGCATCGTTTTAAATAAGGTGCGGTATTATAAACCGGAATAATAACGGATAGTTTCATGGGATTAGAATCTCATGTTTGGTAGTTTATTTTGGGAAAAAATTATCGAAGAATAGTCTTACCGACGTGTTATGGTTTGTATGACACGGCAGAATAAATAACGCATGCTTTTATCTGAAAAACAGAGGAATGTAAATAGAATAATAGAGGACAGAACTGTGATGATCAAAGCATTTATTCCCCAATTAACAAAACCTGTAAATCGGGGTAGCCAGTCTACCCGAATCACTCCTTCAATTATTCCCCATGTAATAAGGAAAGCTAAAAGATATTTGGTCACAACGCTCCAATAAGTCCAAACAGTTTGTTTAAATTTCACTCTGTATAAGAAGTAAGGTTTCCAGATAATAATAATCAGAGTCCGGCTGATCGCTGCACCAAGGATAACACCAACTATTCCATAATAGCCGCACAACACAATGGAAAGCCCGAGGTTGAGGACGGCTTCCGTCCAAGGTGCCCACGTATCACTGTAAAGAATATATCCGGTCAAAAAGGCTGCTGTCGCATTGGAAAACACATTGATTGCCATCAGATATAACAACGCATATAAAGCAACTCGATCCATTAAGAATTGCGGCCCAACCCACAGCACGATAAACGGATCTAATAAATAATATAAAGAAATGAACAATATGCCGCCTAGAAAGAAAAACAATGCCTGCAACTCCCAGAAAACCTGCTTAATACGTGCATTATTACCTTCGGAAATCAGATTGCCGACACTTGCAGATAAACCATTGGCTATGGTGGTCAGTAGCAGAACCGCACTTAATGTGACCGTAGTATAATTCGTATAAATAGTCACCATCGTTAGTCCAGCAAAAGCAAAAATAATCAGGCTGCTTGTTTGAGAAAGTACATACCCGGCAAACTTATGAGGAATAATCTGCCGGATATTCTTAAAAATAGCAGGATAAATAGCCTGTACCCGCTTCCCTTTTGAATAAGAAGGATGTAACCATGGGTAACGTTTGTTTACCGTTATGTTAATCCAAATGGCAATGGCCAAAGCAGATACGACTTCCAATGTGACCCATGTAAAATACCCGCCATGATAATATTTCAAAAAAATAATCTGTAAAATACTTTTTAGAATGAAAACTGAATTATTAATCACTGTGATCAGATAGTTTTTCTGATCAGCATCCAGAATATTCTGTTTATAATTAAAAAAATATCCAAGCAAAGAAGCAAACAGATAGGTAAAGAACCCTGCATAAACATATCCTAATGAGACCCCACTGTCATGAAATATCATTGGTAAGAAGACAGAAACTCCTGATCCTAAAATCAAAATAGTAAAACCAATTCGCCGAAATAATACACCAAAAATCGATACGATATCTGTAATGGCGGACCGATCTCCTGTATACAAAGGCTTATAAAGCGATGCCGAGATGACCGTAGTAATTCCCAGTTCTGCCAGATTCAGAAAACCTAGAATATTGACCATCGTTGAGTTCATACCGACTAAATCGGAACCCAAGTAGTCAATTAAAACTTTACGGGAAAAAAAAGTTACGGTTAATTTAAGCACCAAAAAGACTGTGGCTGTATTGGCATTTCGAATCGTATGCTGCAAACGAGAAACTTCTTTATTTAATCGTTTATTCTTTGTCAAAACAATCAATAATTAAAATTCTTCATTTCCACGCTTAAAAATGAAAGCATTCTTTTAAATCTTCTGATATGTTTCCCAACAACATTACCAAGTTAAAGTCAGGCATCTACTATTGTAGATTGATACTTTGCAGTTGCTATCGTTTATTGTACATATTCCGGTAATACTTTTGGTATTGACCTGACGTCACGTTATCGATCCATTTTTGGTTATCGAGGTACC